>Ga0136617_10000027_pt1 | contig 93171 bp, 83 predicted proteins | sample AntDrymUQ3222106_2_FD_129672 | JGI IMG/M metagenome (GOLD analysis project Ga0136617, IMG submission 129672) | Polar desert sand microbial communities from Dry Valleys, Antarctica - metaG UQ322 (21.06) | ecosystem: Environmental > Terrestrial > Soil > Desert | place: Antarctica: Dry Valley...
AGCCTCCTCGGGTGCTTTGGCAGTCTGGCCCCCCATGGCCTTCTTCCCTACGTCCACCACCGCCTCGTTCTCTCCCGTCGTACCGTCGTACCGTCGTACCGCCGTACCGCCTGCCCGTCCAAGGACTCCAGCCAACCTGCGCACCTTTGCCACCACTGCCGGAACGACCTCGACAGCGCGATCGACATCCTCCAGTGTGGTCTCCCGGCCCAAGCTGAACCGTATGGCGCCGAGAGCGAGGTCCCGGGGAACTCCCATTGCAATCAGCACGTGAGACGGCTCGACGGCACCGGTGGAACAGGCCGACCCACTCGAAGCGGCTATACCGGCAAGATCGAGATGCATCAGCAAAGCTTCGCTGTCCGCTCCGGGAACTGCGATGCTGAGGAGGTGCGGGGCGCGCCGGCTCCCCTCGGCATTAACCACCAGATCGGGCACCGCCGCCTTCAAGCGCGCCGCCAGTTGATTGCGCAGGTCACCGAGCCGCTCGGCCGATGAGGGCTGTTCGGCGGCCGCCAGCTGGGCCGCGCGCCCGAGGGCCACCGCGCCCGCTACGTTCTCCGTGCCCGGCCGGATGCCGAACTGCTGCCCGCCGCCGTGGATGATGGCCTCGACCGCCTTCCGGTCGCGCACTATCAGGGCACCAATGCCCTTGGGCGCCCCGATCTTGTGGCCCGACAGAGTGAGCAGGGTACACGACAACTCGGTGACCGAGACTGGCACCTTGCCGAGAGCTTGCACCGCATCGGTGTGAAAGACGGCACCAGCTTCCCGGCAGCGGCCCGCGATCTCTGACATCGGCTGAAGCACCCCGGTCTCGTTATTGACCCACATCACGGAGACGACGGCGGGGTTATCGGCCAGTGCGGCGTCCAGGGCATCGAGATCCACCTGCCCGTCCGGGTTGACCGGCAACAGAGCCTCACGACCTCCCAAATGGCACACCGCGTGCGCGGCGGCGAGCACCGCCTTGTGCTCGGTGGCCGACACAACCGCGCACATTGCGGCTCCACGCTCACGCGCGGCGAGCGCGGCTCCCACGATGCCCAGGTTATCCGCCTCGGTCCCGCCGGAGGTAAAGACCACCTGATTGGGCTCGGCACCCACGGCCTCCGCCACCTGCCGGCGAGCCTGCTCGATTCCAGCGCGCGCCGCACGGCCGAACCGGTGGGCGCTCGATGGATTACCGAACGTCTGGGTGGTCAGATAGGGGAGCATGGCCTCCAGTACCTCCGGTCGGACCGGCGTAGTGGCGGCGTAGTCGAGGTAGACCGGCGGGCGCATTGGGAGAAAGATAGCGCCTATGCTCACATACTCTGTACCCCAAGCGTCAGAACGTCCTGCACCTCCATGGTCTCGTGAGTAAAGAAGGGCTCGCCGTAGCGTTTCCGGATGAGCGACCCCACGTGGGCGTTCTGGATCTCCACCAGAGAGTACAGATCCTGGCCGGTGGGAAAAATCTCCCCGGCCGCCTTGGCGCCGTCGAATTGGCTCCCATAGCACTTGACGGCCGCCAGCTTCCGCTCAAACTGTTCGGTGATGTCCACCACGAACGTCGGCTTGATAGGGTCCTCGCGGTAGGAGAGCGCGTACAGCAGCTTGCGAGGACGATGCGGGGTACCGTCGGCATCGTAGCGGGCGAGGCCCGCCAGGTAGCAGGCGTCGCGCCCTAACTCAGATGCGATCCGATGGTCCGGGTGGCGGCCGACGGGGAAGGGAAGGATGACCACGCGTGGGGCGAAGTGGCGAATCTGCTCTACTACTATGCGCCTGGCCTCATCTGTGTTGTGGAGATGCGCGTCGGGAAGGCCGGCGTTCCGCCGTTCTGCCACCCCTAGAATGCGGGCCGCGCGCTCCGCCTCCTCGGCTCGCAGGGAGGCACTCCCGCGCGTCCCGGTCTCTCCTGCGGTCAGATCCAGGATACCGGCTCGGTGGCCGGCGTCAATCGCCTTGAGCAGCGTACCGGCACACGTTAGCTCGACGTCGTCACGGTGCGCGGCAATGGCCAGGATGTCGACAGGCATCGGGGAAATAAAGCGTGAACAGTGAACGGTGAACAGTGAACGGTGAACGGGTATGGGGCCCGTTTACCGTTCACCGTTTACCGTTATGCCGTCTTCCGCCGGTACCGCCTCGCCGAAATCAATGCGCCCCAGGCAAGAATTACAACCGGCGCTGCGAAGCCGAGTGAGGCAATCGCGCCCGCGGTCACGCTGACGAAATTACGCCAGGCTGTTTTGAATGCCTCGGCGATGACGCTGCGACCCGGATGAGAGGCGACGATCGGCGGCGGCTCGTACAGATTGACCGAGAGGGTGCTCAACTGTGCGCTGGTCTTGAGGAAGCGCAGCCGGCCTTCCATTCGCTCAATCTCTTCCCGCACCCGTGCGAGCTCGCGCTCAACCGAGAGTACGTCCTGCAGCTTGCCGGTGCGCGTTCGCAGGAGCTCCACCAGCCTGTCCTCCAACCGCCGGCCGTTCGCCGCCCGCGCGGTCAAATCCACAAACTCCTCGCTCACATCCTCAGCACCGACATTGACGAACTGCAGCCGTCCGAGCGGCTCGAGCCCTTCAGTGAGCTCATCGAAACGCGACGCCGGCACCTTCAGCTCCAGAGTTGCCGAGCGGAGCTGGTTTCGGCCGCTCTGTACCGAAGCGTCCGCCACGAACCCTCCGGCTCGCTGGACAATCCTCCGCAGGTCGGCCATGGAAGACTCGAGCGAATCAACCTCGATGCTCGCCTGGCCGGTGCGAACAAGAAGTCGGGAGGCCAGATCGAACGCCATGGGGCGGAACCACTGGTCGGTCGGCGGTGCCTCCGCCGAAGCCTCCTGCCGGGAGACCGTGCGCTGACCTACCGCACCCAACGCCACTGCGCCGGGGGCCTTATCGTGGGACACGTCACGCTTGCCGGTCTGGTCGGAAATCCTCTCGGAACGCTCGCACGCCATCAACAGGGCCGCCTGGAGTAGCCCAACTACCATCGTCTGCGCTCGCATGGTGCCTCCTTGGGGGAGCACAGGAGATGCGGATGGTCGCAAGGCTTGCACAGTGCATTGGGTGGCATCGGGGAGATACAGGCGTGAACGGTGAGGGGGTTAACAGCGTGAACAGTAAACCGTAAACGGTAAACGGCCGCCACCCCACGTCCCGTTCACTGTTCACCGTTACGGTTCACGCTTCACTCATGGCGAAGCGCCTCCACTGGATCCATCCGTGCCGCGCGGTTGGCGGGGTAGAGACCAAAGATCAGACCGATGGCGATGCTCACGGCGCAGGCCAGCCCCGCACTCCAGATCGGCACGCCGGATTCCAGACTCAGTGCGTACTTGAGAAGCTCCCCGGCGCCCAATCCCAGGATGATGCCGAAGAGCCCACCCACCAGCGTGAGCGTCGCCGCCTCGACCAGGAACTGCCACAGGATCTCTCGCCGGGTGGCGCCGAGCGCTTTGCGGAGACCGATCTCCTTGGTGCGGTCGGTGACCGAGACCATCATGATGGCCATCACGCCGATGCCTCCGACCAGCAGGGCGACACTGGAAAGCGCCACCATCGCGACGAAAAAGTACGAGGTAAAGTTCCCCACTACCTCGAGAATCTGGTCCTGCGTAATCATGTCGAAGGTATTCGGCGTCCCCGGCCGCAGGTTGCGAGCCCGTCGTAGCGCGGCTGTCACCAGGTCCTGCGCCTCAGCCACAGACACACCGCTGCGCGGCTTCACCGCGATGAAGAGGCTGTTGGTCTGGTCGTAGTTAAAGTTCTGCCGGGCGGTCTCGAAGGGAATGACGCCGCCGATCTCCTGGCCTGGCGGCTCAAAGATGTTACCCGGCTTCTGGTAGATGCCGATGACCCGCAGAGGTCTGCCGCCGATCCGGAGGACCCTGTCGAGCGGATCGATCCGGCCGAAGAGCCGCTCGGCGACGTCGACCTCCAGTACGACTACGTTCGCACCCTTCAGCTCCCCGCGGGTGAAGAACCGGCCGCGCAGCAGGGTTCCGCCCTGGATCTCCATGTAGCGCGAATCGGCGCCGAATACGGCCACCCCACCAGTGCGCTCGCCCTGGTACTCCATGCGCTGAAACAGCTGGATCCACATGGCGCTGTAGCCGATCTGGTCAACCCGGGCGATAGCTTCAGCGTCGCGGGTCTGCACTACCGGGCGGATGCGAACTTCGTAGGGCAGGCGGTCAGGGTTGAGGGGCGTCTGGGAGAAGAACCTGACCACGTAGAACGCTGTGGGGCCGGCCGTTTCGATAGCGTTGAAGATCTGGGCGCGGATGCCCTGCACCATGGAAGCGATGGTCATGACCGTGGTCACACCGATCACCACGCCGAGTATCGTCAGGAAGGACCGGAGCTTGTTTGCCCTGATCGAGTCCACCGCGATCGCAACGCCTTCGCCGATATTGCGAATCATTCCGCTCTCAACGCCGTAATCGGATCGAGCCGGGCGGCCCGGGTTGCGGGGAACACGCCGAACAGAATCCCGGCGCCGGCGCCAAGTGCCAGAGCCACCGCCACCGACCAGAGGGTCACCCGGGCGGGCAGGGGGGTGAAGTTGGAGACCGCGGCGGCCAGAGCCCATCCTCCCAGCACCCCCTGCAGCCCCCCCAGCGTCGTGAGCACCACGGCCTCGATCAGGAACTGGCGCCGGATGTCCGCCCGGGTGGCACCGAGTGACTTGCGAATGCCGATCTCACGGGTCCGCTCGTTGACGGTCATGAGCATGATGTTCATGATCACGATGCCGCCCACGACGATCCCGATGCAGACCACCGCCGGGATGGCGGTGAACAGGAGACGGGTCAGCTTTCGCCAGAACGCCACCAGCGCATCGGCCTTGTCCACCGTGAAGTCATCGGACTCGCCGGGCCGGAGCCTATGGGCAATGCGCATCGCCTCCTGCGCCTGGGCCATGGCGTCGGGAATCGCCTCGGCGCTGGCCATCTTGACCGAGACCACTGTGGTCTTACGCCGTCCATACAGAGCTTCGAACGTGGTGAGGGGCAGAAGGATGAAGCCATCGAACGATTGACCAAGCATCCGGCCCTTGCGGGCGATGATGCCCTTGATCAGCACCTCGTTGCCGGCAACCCGGATCTTCCGCCCCACGCCGCTCTCCGGCAGGTCGAACAGCTTGTCGGCCACATCGTAGCCAATGACCGCCACCGGCCGCCGCTCGCCCACGTCCGGCTCATTCAGCGGGCTTCCGGCGGCGAACACATAATCCTGAACGATCTGGTAGTCCGGGGTTATGCCAAAGATGAGGACGCTCCCCACCGTGCGGTTGCGGTAGGCGACGTCGCTCACCGGCGTGGGCCAACCGGACTGCAGCGATACGGCGCGTGCCTCGGGAACGGCGCGGCGCACCGCTTCGGCGTCGTCCGCGGAGATCAGAGGACGCTTGCTGATCTCTCTCACCTGCTCCTCGTCGAGCAGCCCGACTGATATCGGAGAGCGCCGTACTTGAAAGGCATTCGTCCCGATCATGGCGCCGGTCAGGTTCTCCTTGACGTAGGCGTTCATCCCTTGAATGACCGCGACGACCACCACCAGGAAGCCGACCGACACGATGATGCCGAGGAGGGTAAAGAACGAGCGGAGCTTGCTGTGCCAGATGGACTGGAGGGCGAGGCGCAGAGCCTCGGAGAAGGGCATCCTGAAAAGTAAAAGCGTGAACGGTGAACGGTAAACGGCCCCAGCCACCCCCCGTTCACTATTTACTGTTTACCGTTCACGTCGCTATTCGTAGCGAAGCGCCTCCACCGGATCCAACCTCGACGCCTTGCGGGCAGGGTAAAGGCCGAAGAGCACGCCGGTGAGGATCGACGCCACCACGGCGGCCACGACCGACAGAAGCGGGACCGTTGCCGGAATGGGGGTGAACGATCGAACCGCCCACGCGATCAGCGCGCCCGCCGCTGTCCCGGCCAGGCAGCCCACCAGTGTCAGGGTGGCCGCCTCCACCAGGAACTGGAACATAATCTCCCGGCGGGTGGCGCCGAGCGCCTTGCGCACGCCGATCTCGCGGGTGCGCTCCGTTACCGAGATCATCATGATGGCGACGACCCCGACTCCCCCGACCATGAGCCCGACGCTCGACAGCGCTATCATCACCACGAAAAATGCGGCAGTTATCTTGTTGAAGGTGTCGAGGATGCGGTCCTGGCCCACGATGGCGAAGTTATCGGCTCGTCCGGGGCGGAGGCCCCGGCCGCTCCGCAACGCGGTAGTCACCTGGTCCTGAGTCTCCTGAACCGTCGCCGTCTCGGTGGGCAGCACGGCGATCTCCATCCAGCCCTTCTCGTACTCCGCCGTTTTGGTAAACGTCGTGTGCGGGATCGCCAGGCGGGGCTCGTCGGCGTTGCTGAAGAGCGAGGCCGCCTCGGCGTGCATGCCGACAATTTGAAACGGCTGCCCGAAGATCTTTATACTCTTGCCGACTGCGTCCCTCCCGGGAAAGAGCGACTGGGCCAGCTTGTCGTTGATCACCACCACTCTGGCCCCGGCCGCATACTCCATCGGCGTGAAGTTGCGGCCAGCCAGGATCTCACCGCCGTTCACCTGGTTCCAGCTGGGGCTCATCCCCGCGACGTCCACGCTGTTGAGGTCCACCCCCTCGAAACTCACCGGGCCGTTGGTGTATTCGCCGATATTGACATTGCGTACGCTGGGCAGAGCGCGAATGAGCTCCGCCTCCTCCACCGTGAGCCACGGCATCCGGCGCCACGGAGACATCTCATCCGAGCCGTCCGATACGTCGAGCCCGCCCGAGAAGTACCGATACACGAAGAAGGTCTTGGGGCCGGCGGACTCCAGGATGCCGGTGATACTCTTGTTGATCCCGGTGATGGCCGAGGCCATGGCGATGACCACGGTGACTCCGATGGCCACTCCCAGGATGGTGAGCGCCGTCCGCACCTTGTTGGCCCGGATGGAGTCGAGCGCGATGGTGGCTCCCTCGAGCATCCTGGTGGCGGCGCTCCCACCGTGCCGCCGGCTCACTCGGCCCTCAGGGCGACGATCGGATCGAGTCGTGAGGCCCGGCTTGCCGGGTAGACGCCGGCGGCGATCCCCACGGTCACCCCCAGCAATACGCCCACCACGATCGACCAGGGAGCGACAGCGGCGGGGAGCGGGGTCACAGCCTTGACGACAAACGCCAACGCTATACCCAGTCCGATACCGAGCACCGCTCCGACGGCGGAAAGCGTCGCGGACTCGACCACGAACTGCGCCAGGATATCGCGCCGGCGCGCGCCCAGCGCCTTTCTGATACCGATCTCACGGGTGCGCTCGGTCACCGCCATGAGCATGATGTTCATGATCACGATGCCGCCCACGACCAGGGAGATAGCCACCAGTCCGGGCAGGGCCACGAACAAGACCTGCGAGATCTTCTGCCAGCTGCCCAGCGCTCCCTCCGCCGTCTGGAAGGCAAAATTGCTGTCTTCTCCCGGCTTGAGCTGCCGGCGGCTCCGCATGACCGCTTCGGCTTGATCCTTCGCGAGCTGCATCTGAATCGGATCGGCGGTCTGGACGATGAGCGCGTCGAGGATGTTGATCGGGCAGATCAGCCGCCGTCCCTGGGCGCTGAACGGCATGACGGCGAACTTGTCGAGCGAGATACCAAAAAGATTGCCCTGCTTAGCCACCACGCCGACCACGCGGTAGGGAAGCCCTCCAATCACGATCTTCTTGTCGATCGGGTCGATGCCCTTGAGGAGCTTGTCGGCAAGCTCCTGGCCGATGACCACCACCGGCTGCGCCGTCCTGACCTCCTGGGAGGTGAAGGCTCGGCCCGCCGCAATCTCGTAATTCCTGATCTTGAAGTAGGTCTCCTCGGTTCCGACGAGATTGATGTCGCGGGCGATCTTACCGCCGTAGTGCGCCGCCACCCGGTCCTCGCAGAACTTCGCAAACGTCGCCGGGGTGCGGACGCGCTCGCGCACATAGTCGGCATCGGCGTAGCTGATCCGGGGGCGGCGCCGCCAGGCCAGCCAGACATCATCGGGGACGTGGCCGGTCGTGATGCTGGGTCTTTGCCGCAGCTCAAAGGTGTTGGCGCCGACCAGCGTGTTGGCGAATCGCTCGACCATGTACTGGTTCATTCCCTGGACGATGGACACGACGGCGATCAGAAACGTGACCCCGATGAGGACGCCAACCAGAGAGAAAAAACTCTTCAGCTTCTGCGCGCGGATGGTTCCGAGGGCCATCCGGACCGCTTCCAGCAGGCGCATCAGGACGGCTGCGCTTCCCGCGTCTTGGTGGTATCGGCCTGGCGCACCTTGGCGCCGTCCTTCAGGTCCCGGATGGCCTGGTAGGTGCCGGCCACGATTGTCTCGCCTTCACGCAGCCCGTCGGTGACCTCGAAGTACTCGTCGCCGGCTACACCGACCTTGACCGGACGGAAGGTTGCCAGGCCTTCCCGCACCACAAACACGCCTTCGGCCTCCTTCTTGTCGAACTTCGCGCGCATGGTGTCGGCCGGCGGGCCGGCTTCGGACTCGTTCGGCACCTTCTCGTGATCGCGCACGGTCAAGGCGATGATGGGAATGCTGAGGGCGTCGTTGCGGGTATCGGTCACGATGCGCGCGGTGCAGCTCAGGTCCGGCCGGATGTCGGACGGCGGGTTGCTGAGGGTGATCTCGACATCGAAGTCTACGGCGCGGTCGTTGGAGCCTGAAGCCGTCTGCGTCGGGGTGAGCTTGGCGCTGTGGCTCACCTCGGTTACGCGGCCCGAGAATGTCGTGTCGGGATAGGCGTCGATGTTGACCTCTACCGAATCCCGTGCCTTGAGGCGGACCACGTCCGTCTCGTCGACCTGGACCTTGGCCAGAATCACCGAGAGATCCGCGACCGTCATGAGCAGCCCCGTCTCCCGGGAGAAGGTGCCTGGAACCGCCACCTCGCCCTCCTCGACGGCGAGACGAACCACCCGGCCCGAGATGGGTGCTGTCAGCCGAGTCTTGCTGAGGTTGTCCTTGGCCTCTTCGAGGCCGGCACGCGCCTGCTCCAGTTGCGCCTTGGTCGACTGATAGTTCGCCTCCGCCACTTCCAGAGCGGTCTGGGCCTGCTCCGCGGTCTCGGGCGCGATCAGATTCTCTCCCAGTTGAGTAAGCTGTTCAGCCCGGTTCCACGCCCGCTGAGCCTGATCCCGGCTGGCTCTGGTCTGGAGGAGAATGGCCTGGTTGGAGGCCACCACGCCCTGGGCTCTCGCGACCGCCGCCTGGTACTGGGCCGGATCGATCTGAAGCAGAAACTGTCCCCGCTTTACAAGGTCACCTTCGCGCACGGCTATTTGGATGATTCGGCCGGTGATGTCCGCGCTGATGTCGACCGAGGTCTTTGCCTCGATCTTGCCGCTGGCCGTGACGGCGCTGACCAGGTCACGCCGCCCGACCTGTTCCAGCCGCACGTCGGTGCCCGCATTCCTGCTCTTGTTGATGCGGAACGCCACCCCACCGGCCACCAGCAGCACCACGACAGCTACCACCAGGCCGACTTTCATCCTGCGCGACATGTCAGATCCTCGTTAGCGGAGAGGGCGGCCGACCGCGGCTTCGAGTTCGGCGATGGCTATGTGGTAGGCGTACACCGCATTGACGTAGTCGCCTTCAGCTGTCTGGACGGCGTTCTGAGCGTCGGCAACCTCAAGCGCCGTGCCGGCTCCCAGCCGGTAGCGATCTTGCGCGAGGCGAAGTTGATCTCTGGCGGCCTCGCGGCTGGCGCCCTGAACGCCGATGGCCTGATAAGCCGTGTTGATGCTGAGATGGCGCGAGTGCACGTCGGTGCGTACCTGGAGCCGGCGCGCCCGCACCTCTTCCTCGACGTCGTCCTCCTGCGCCCGGGCCTGGGAGAGCCGGAGCGAGCGCCCAAAGCCGGTAAAAATCGGCAGCGAGACGGTCAAGTTGGCTCCGAATGGCTGACCGGTGAACGAAAAGGGAAATACATCGTTCCCGCTCCGGATCTGCTGAGCTACCGGATCGATCAGTGCCCCTCCCCCGTCAACTAATCCCGATGCCGTGTAGCAGTTTCCTGTCTGGCCGCCGAGAGAGAGCCCGGTGCGCACCGCGTTGTTGTACTGGCAGTCTGCCGCCTGGGCCTGTGCCTCGGCCAGGGTCTGTCCCAACAGCACGTCCTGGTTGGTGAACTGCTGGGTAAAGCCGCTCCAGCCTGCCCGTAGCGAGAGCGACGGAAGGAAATCGGTCTTGGCTGCCCGAACGTCGAGGCCGGCGGCGTGCTCTCTGGCCCGGAGAGAACGAAGGACGGGATTCTGCCGGTCCGAAAGCGCCAGGAGTGTATCGAGTTGAAAGCTCGGTGGCGTTACCGGAAAGGAGTCGGACAACACTATCCGGTCGATCGGAACCGGTGGCTCGATGCCCATCCGCCGCAGTAGATCCAGCTTGGCCTCATTTTCAGCCTGTACCGCACGTAACAGCGACACGTCGGAGGTTCCCTTCGTGACTTCGGCCTGGCGTACATCGAGCAAGGTTGCCTGACCGACCTGATAGCGTGCCTTGGCGAGAGCCAGGAAGTCTTCGTTACGCCGCACCTGCTGCCGTGCTACCGCCACCTGCGCGCCGGCTTGAAGCGTGCTGAGGTACTGGGTCGAGATGTCTGCTGTGAGTCCGATTCCGGCGGCATCGATGTCCTCGTCCGTTGCGCGCTGTAGTGCTCGTTGTTGCATGGGCGCATTCAGGCTGCGCCCGCTCAGCCGCCACTCGATGCCGAGGCTGTAGCCCGAGGTCAAGAACGCAGAGGTGGGCCGGGTAAAACCACCACCGAAGTTGGATTGCCCCGACCCGGTGTAGCCGAAGTCGCTGGAGGCGACCAGCGTCGGAAGTAGACTGCCGTAGGCGTTGCGAACACCCCACTTTGCCGGTGAAGCGTCGTTCAATGCCTGCCGGTATAAGGGGCTGTTGGCGCGCGCCTGCTTGAGCGCTTCGGCCAGCGAAAGACCTACCGAAGGTTGAGACGGGGAAACCAGACTCGAATCCTGGGCCGCCGCCGGGGCGGGAAGCACGCAGGCGAGCAGAAGCAGAGTGGACCAGCGAATCATGACAAACGGCCCTTTGTGGTGAGACGTGACCGGGCCCAATACGCGGACCTCGCCGCAGAGGTTTCAGCTTGCGACAAAGCACGTCTACTGTTTTTTGTCGTCAACGAATTGAGAAGAAGGGTATCGCTCTACGGCCGGTGTCAGTCCTGCGCGCGAGTGACTAGGATGCCGGAGCCGGGAAACTCGAGGCGCTGTAACCGGCCACTTCGGTCGGCGACTAGGGTGCCATTGATATCGCCGCTCAGCGTAACTCGATCGGCTCCGTTCCCGCCGCCGCCCTCCCTGCGCGCAACGAACGAGGCGCGCCTGCTCGCTCGGGGGAAGACGCCGGTCAGGGGCTTGCCAGCCGGAGTGGCGAGGTCCACAACGGCGGTATACAGGGAGTAGACATCCTCGTCCAGAAGCACCACGTCCGGACCGCCGGGGAGTTCACGGCCGGCCTCGGACCCCTTGGCCACGGTACGAACGATCAGCCGCGCCCCCGAGCCGGCAGCAAGGATGACGGTCGTGCCGTTAGGGCCCTCGACATCCAACTGGAACTTGGCCAGCGCCGCCTCGGGATTGCGCTCGAGGTCGGCGGCGAGCTTGAGTAGGGGGTTAGTTGCCGGATATCGGGCCACCGCGATCAAGGTCGATCCCGGCGCGCCCCTCCCCCGTCCCCGGCGAAGGGTGAATTCCTCGCGGCCGGTCTCCCGGCCCGCCTGGGTGATCACCAGCTTCGTTTCCAGCGACTCTTGCGCGGAGGCATGAGCGGCCGGAAGCGACAAGAGCAGAACCGCGGCAATGCGCATGGCGACTCCGCATACGTCAGGACCGGAGGAGGCAGCGGCCGACCCGTTCCAGGATAAATGTATACAACCGCTCGCCTTTCTGGGGGGACGCCAGGCTGGGGTAACCGACCGAGCCCGGGGAGCCCAGCGGGAGGTTTCGGGTCTGGCCCGGCCGATAACGAGTCAGCATACGGGGGGTGAGGTCGAAGTCCCGCGCCAATTCCATGTGTACGAGATGTGGCGCCAGGTGGAGCAGGAGCGAGGTGTCGAGCTCGCCTCCCTGGATGGGGGCCGGGCGCTGAAGCAGCGATCCGAAGTCGAGGCTGAATATGTCCACCACCTGTACCGTCGCCTGCTCGGTCCGGATGGTGCTCAGCGCCTCCAGGTGCGCTTCGCTCGACTGCGCCGTCAGGATCAGAAACTCGCGGACGCCTGCCCCCTCCTCCCACGACTCGATAAGTTCGTTCATCACACGGTGTAGCGTGCGCCGCCGCAGGGCGGCGCCTCCAGGGAAGGGTCGGATCGCGGCATGAACGCCGTACTCGACGGTCGGACCGCGGGTGACGCCGTGCGCCGCTGACAGATCGTCCGCCAACCGTTCTACAATTATGGTATCGCAGCCAAGCGGCAGATGCGGTCCGTGCTGCTCGGTCGTGCCCACCGGCACGATCAGCGTCGGTCGCACTCGGAGGCGCTCGCTTACCGCGAGGGGTGTCATTTCCTTCAAACGCCAGGGGCGCCGGTCTTGAGTCATCGCGCGCGGTCGTGGGTCGTGGTCGTGTTGGCAGCGGTCGGTGCCGCGGCTGAATGGCTTCGGCAGCCCTCGCCCACGTGGGTGTGGGCGGGGTGGGCATGCGTCCTCGGTGGTGCCGCGGTGCTTTATCCCTTTGAAGGTTGGCGCCGCCGCGCTCTTACGGCCACGCTCCTGGGCTTGGCCCTCAGTCTCACGCTGGCCCAGCGGCAACTCACGGGGATTGAGCGGCGCTGGCCGCAGGAGCGCCAGGAACGCGTGACGGCTGCGTCCCAGCGACTGGACGGCGACCTGCACTCGGTACTCCACCGGACCGAGCGGCTTGCGGAAGCGGCGGTGAGAACGTCACCGAACGATCGTGCTTCCGCCCTTGAAGCGCTGGAACGGCTGGTGCCGGCCGGCGGCCCGGAGATGAGCGTCGTGGTCTTCGACGCCCGGGGCGATCCCTGGGCATGGGCCGGCCGACACCGGCTGCCGCCACGGGGCGAGGGCGATTCGATCGCGTCGCGGGCCAGTGGATATTACGTCGTGCTCGAGGCGCGGCGCCACTCGACCCGGGAGAGGACGGCCGTGGCCACGGTCCTGATCTGGGCTCATCCCGCCGTTCCCGACCGGGGCCGGAGCCTGGCCGAACTGTTCCGCGAGCGTACCGAAGTAGGACTGGCGGTGTATCCCCCCGGCACCGGCCCTGACAGTCCGGACGTATCAGATTATGAGGAGCCCACCACCGCGGGCCCCCGGCTGCTCTTTAGCGTGCAGCCCATTCCGCCGGAGCAGGGCTCAGCCAAGGAGCGGGCCTACGAGAGGGGGAGCCGCGCGGTATTCTTGCTCGCCCTGCTGACCCTCGCGGTCGGTCTGAGCCTGGCCGCCACACCGGGCGAACGTTTTCTCCAGTTGCCGCTGTTACTGTGGCTGGCGGTACGCGCACCGGTCGGGGCGGCCCTCGGCCTCCAGCCGCTTTTCTCGCCTGCAATCTTCTTCCGCCCGCTGCTGGGGCCGCTGTCGGCCTCCGCTGGCGTCCTCGCCCTCACCGGAATCCTTCTAACGGTTGGGGGGGTGTGGCTCTGGCGCCGGCGCCTGCCCCGGCGCTGGTATGGTGTCGTGATCGGCGTGGCGCTGTTGCTGGCGTCTCCCTATCTCATCAGCAGCCTGGGGCGGGGAATCACTCCGCCGGCGCGGGGCGTGTCAGTCGGACTCTGGCTCGGTTGGCAACTCACCCTGCTGGTCTCGGTCTCCGCGCTCATCGTTCCCGCGGCAGCGCTATTTCGGGGCGCTGGCCCGGAGAGTAAGGCCCGCTGGCGCATCGTGGCCGGAGTAGCCATCGCGTTCGCGGCGGCCGTCATCGGGGTTCTGGTGTGGGCTCCTCGCGGCGGCGGATGGCCCGGCTGGTACACGTTCTTATGGACGCCGGCGCTCCTGCTGGTAACTCTTCCGGCCAGTCGCTGGGCGACGATCGCCGGGGTGGCGCTGGTGGCCGGCAGCTCGGCCGCTCTGGTCACCTGGGGCGCGGAAATGTCAGGACGGCTTCAGGTTGCGCAGCGGGACATCGCGCGGCTTGGCGCTGAGCCCGATCCCCTCGCGCTGCCGCTGCTCGAGAGTTTTGGGGACCGGGTGCTGCGCTCGCCTCCGCCAAGCAGCGCTTCGGAGATGTACGCTCTCTGGCATGGATCTCCGCTCGGGAAACAAGGGTACCCGGCTCACTTGGGCCTCTGGTCGTCAGCCGGCGCGCTCCGAGACGAGCTGACGCTCGATTCACTCGATCTTCCCCCTTCGCTGCTCTCGACGATTGTCAGCAATCTTTCTGCTTTTGACAGCGCCCGCGTCCTTCCACTGGCCCGGATCCCGGGCATCCACTATGTGCTGGTGGTCCGGCTCGGACCGGACCAGGTGATGACGGCGTCGGTAGGCCCCCGCTCGGAGCTCATTTTGCCAGGGCGAGTGGGCCGGCTGCTGGACCCCTCAAGGCACAGTGCGCCGCTCTACTCCCTTGCCCTCTCGCCTTCCGTCCCACGCGCGGAAGGCCAGCCTCGTGGGTCTCGCTGGCGCCGCGAGGGCTGGACCCTCCGGAGCGAGTATCCGCTGGCGGTGGCGGGGGGAAATCGCACCATTCACGCCGGTATCGATCTTCGCGGGCCGGTGCCGCTCTTTGTGCGGGGAATCCTGGTTGTACTCCTGGATGCCGCGGTGCTGGGACTCCTCTGGTTCGTGGCGGAGCTGGTTGCCGGGTCGCGGCCGCGCCGCCCGCGCTGGCGGAGTCTGTCTCGCTCATTCCGGGTTCGGCTCGCGGTGACATTGGGCGCGTTCTTCATTCTCCCTGCTGTCGGATTCGCCGCCTGGAGCTTCGCCCGGCTGGCGGAAGAGGCGGAGCGGAGCCGGGACCTGCTCATCACCGGGACGCTGCGTGATGCGGTTCTCACCGGAGGGGGCCTCCTGGGCCGCGGAAGCCCTGTTTCGGATCGGCTCCGAGAGCTGAGCCGCCGGATCGACGCCGACCTGGCGCTCTATCGGGGAGGGAAGCTGATAGGGACGAGCACTCCGGTGCTGGAAGACCTTGGCGTCGTTGGCCAGCTGATGGACCCGCGCGCATTCAGGGCCCTGGCCCTGGAGGGGCGGTTCGAGGTCACCCAGGAAGGTTTGCTTCCAGAGCTCGCCGAGAGGGTTGGCTATCGCGTGGTTCAGGCCGGCCGCCCGGCGGAGCTCACCGTGCTCGCCACCCCGCAGCTGGCGGACGACTCTTCACTCGGTTCTCGACAGCTCGACCTGGCGCTGGTTCTGCTGCTCGCCACGTTGGCGGGTGTGGGGGCGGCGCTCGCTGGAGCACAGGTTGCCGCCCGAACGCTCTCCCGTCCCGTGGCGGAGCTTCGCCGCTCTGCTCTGGCTCTGGGCAAAGGCCAGCCAATGCCGCCTCACTCGGGACGTCCACCGCTGGAGTTCGAGCCGGTATTTGGAGCCTTTGAGCGCATGGCGGCGGACATCCGGTCGACGCAGACTGCGTTGGAGGAAGCCAGGAGGCGCACCGCCGCGGTTCTCGCCACGGTGGCCACAGGTGTGGTGGGAGTGGATTTGCGGGGCAGGGTACTCATCGCGAACCGCCAGGCCATCGACTTGCTGGGAACCCCGCTGCAGGAGGGCGATCCGTTTCTGGACCGTCTGTCGCCCGAATGGGCTCCGCTCAGCCGGGCCGTCCAGCGCTTCCTCGACAATCCGAGCACAGATGGAACCGCGGAGTTCGAGGTTGGTGGACGCCGGCTGACTTTGCAGCTTGCCTCGCTGGGATCTGATGTGCGCGGCGTGGTCATGGCCCTCAACGACGTCACGGACGTGTCGCGTGCCGAGCGGGTGCTGGCATGGGGAGAGATGGCGAGACAGGTCGCGCACGAGATCAAGAATCCGCTCACACCCATGAGGCTGGGTATGCAGCACCTGCGCCGCGTATATCGCGACCACAGAGGGGACTTCGACCGTACGCTGGAAGAAACGGCGGAGCGAATCCTGGGAGAGATCGATCGACTCGATACCATCGCCCGTGCGTTCAGCCGGTTCGCGGCTCCGGCCGACCTGCATCAGCCACTCGACATAATCGACCTGGGCGTGACCGTCGCGGAAGTGGTCCAGCTCTACCGGCTGGCTGAGGAGGGTTGTGAGGTTCAGCTGGAAGTCGAGTCTCGCGCGGTGGGGGCCGCGCGGGCGGATGAAGTGAAAGAAGTCATGGTGAACCTGCTGGAGAACGCCCGAAACGCCGGCGCCACCGTGGTCCGGGTGACGGTCGGCCCAGCGCTGATGCGGGTTGAGGACGACGGGGCGGGCATTCCCCCGGACCTCTTGCCGCGCGTCTTCGAGCCTCGCTTCTCGACAACTACAAGCGGATCGGGTCTGGGGCTCGCGATCGTACGCCGGCTGGTGGAGAGTTGGGGAGGACGGATCGAGGTGGAGAGTGAGGCGGAGCGGGGGACGGTGGTGACGGTGCGACTGAAATCCTGAGCTATCTGACAGCCATTCTCCCGCGCTCTGTCCGGGCTACGGTCAGCACCTGCTCCTGAGTCTCGCCACGCCGCAGCAGCCGTACCGCGGTCTGCATCTGCCGGTCGGACAGCGCCCGCCGTCTCGCCTCGGCGACGGCCCCGAATAACGCTCGCGTGATCTCATATCCGAGCTGCTCATCCACGTAGCCACTGCCCGAGTCGAAGGTATGGCGGTCGAGTGCCACTTCGTACTCCTGAAGCCGCTCGAACACCTGGTCCCGCATCTCCCGGGTGACCCGGAACGACTCGGAACTGAGAGCGTGGGTCTTCTTCACGTGGGCCGCATAGTCCGACAAGACCGCGCGGAACAGGGTCAGATCCTCGCCCAGGATGCTCAGCAGCGCCCGCTCCGCGTCGGAGCGCGGAACGCCTCGCACCGAGAGATCGGGTAGGATGCCACTGGCGTCCGGAATGGGGCGGCCGGAGGCACTATAAAAGATCTGGGGGAGCTGGGCCGGGGTTCGGTTACCTGGCGCACCTTCGGCGTCAGCCTTGGGCCGCTGAACCGAACGGCCACTCGGCGTGTACCAGCGTGCCGTGGTCAGCTTTATGGCGATCTCCTCGCCGAGAGGATAGGTGGTTTGGAGAACCCCTTTGCCGAAACTCGGAGTTCCGAGAATCACCGCGCGATCGTGATCCTGCAGTGCACCGGCTATCAGCTCTGCAGAGCTGGCGGTACCGTGGTTCACCAGGACCGCGAGCTTGAGCCCTCTCCAGCCGCCTGAGGTCCCAGCGAGGTAGACTTTGGAATGGTGAGGCGCTCGGCCCCGCGAAAACGCAACCGTATCGCCCGACTTGAGGAACAGGCTGGCGACGCGTACGCCTTCGTTGATGAGCCCTCCCGGATCGCCCCGGAGGTCGAGGACCAGCGACGTCATGCCTTCGGCGATGAGCCGGTCCACCGCCTGGCGGAGCTCGACTGCGGCGCCGTCGCTTATCCTCCTCAGCTCGACGTAGCCCACGCCGCCACCGACCATGATGCCGTGTGAGGCCGCGGGAACGTGAACTACGGTGCGGGTAAGCCGCCGCACCACTGGCGTGTCGGACCCTCTCGGTCGCACAACCACGGTGACGATGGCAGCGGTGCCAGCGGAGAGCGCTTCTTCCACCCGTCTCGCCGACCAGCCCCGGGTGCTCTTTCCGTCGATGCTCAGAATCTCGTCGTCAGGTCCCGGCTTTCCGCTATCCCCGGCGCGAGTGTCGGAGGTCAGCCCGACGTCGACTTCAGTGCCCGACATCTGGCGCTGGTACTGACGGTAGCTCTCGCGCGTCAGGAGCTCGGCGTAAGGATCGTTCAACGAGGCCACCAGCACTTTTGCGGCGGTCTGGTAGAGGTCTCCCTCTTCTCGCGGCTCGATGTAGTGATTGTGAATCGAAGCGACGACGTTTTCGAACAACCTGGCCTGCTGGTACACACTCCCGTCCGGGGCCGCCTTCCGGCGGAGCAGCCAGCCTCCACTGATGATCGCGAGCGCGAGGATGGCTAGGAGTCCACCCCAGCGCGCTCTAACAGAAGGTCCCACCATGGCGAGTTGCTCCCGCGAAATGCCAGAAGATCTGCCGTCTGCATTTCTCTTGGGAAGAGAAACGCTGGCTCCGACTACGCATACAGGTTAGGGTAGCAAGATGAGGGCCGCGTACCGTGGGAGCCTTCCGGGCTCCGGTCACTCACCCTGCGGATTTCCGGGGTCGACAGTCAGGCTCGAGTCCCGCCACACCGCGGCCGATGCCACATGACAGGCATCGACGAACACCTCGGACGGATGGCTGCCGCGCTGTAGGAGCGCATGCAGCATCTCATGACGGACCAGCCACTCCTGGCTCAAAGCATTTGCCGGCAGATAAATCCGGTTGCCCTCGCGGACCCACCATGCATGGGCCATCTCTCCGGCGAGCTCGATCGCTCCGGAGGGGGCATCCACGGCATAAAAATTAACGTCACTCATCCGGCCTTGGCGGCCGGAGCAGGCGACCGTCTTGTCCCACCACTCCTGGTAGAGTCCCAACGTGGGGACAGCCCAGGCACGCCCGAGCGGCGCGAGCGGCGCGCCCGCGGCCCGCGGAGCAGCGCAGGCACTCAACCCTGCCAAGAGGAGGACACCGTAGACCAACGGACGCATGTAGAACTCCAGATCTGAACGCTCGGGCGGCGGTGGGCCGGGGGATCTCCGCCAAGGTCGGCGCCAGCTGCGGGCACCTGATTGGACCCGCTGCAGGATTCGGTCCACTTCTGCGGTGCCGGGGTAGCGAGGCGGTCTTCCGGTCCCGGTAGGTTCCGAGCCCCAGACCCGGACTCGATCCCATGCTAGCCCGAATTCGCTCAGCCGCCGTCCTTGGGATTGACGCCTATCCCGTGGACGTAGAGGTGGACATCACCAACGGGCTTCCTTCCTTTTCTACCGTCGGCCTTCCCCAGGGTGCGGTAAAAGAAGGACGCGAACGAGTCAGCGCGGCGCTGGCCAATGCGGGGTTCGCTTTTCCCCTCCGCCGAATCACCGTGAATCTGGCGCCGGCGGACATTCGGAAAGACGGCTCTGCGTTCGACCTTCCCATCGCGCTCGGAATACTCGTAGCGAGCGGGCAGCTACCGGAGGATCGCCTGCGAGACCACGCGGTGGTGGGCGAGGTCGGGCTGGAGGGAGACCTGAGACCGGTGCGCGGGGCGCTGTCGATGGCCCTTGCCGCGCGAAATGCACGGTATCGCGGCGTCCTGCTTCCCCATGCCAACCTTCCCGAGGCATCCGTCGTGGAGGGACTCGAGGTCTGCGGAGCCCGTACCCTGCTGGAGGTGTGCGCCCATCTCTGCGGTACCGAGCCGATCGCCCCCACCCGCACGGACGTCGCCGCACTCATGGCCGGCCTTGCGGACGGCGACACTGACTTCTCCGACGTCAGGAGCCAAGGCGCTGCCAAGCGAGCGCTTGAGGTGGCGGCTGCCGGGGGCCACAACATCCTGATGATTGGGCCTCCGGGAGCCGGAAAAACCATGCTGGCTCGTCGCCTCCCGACCATTTTGCCTTCGCTGAGCCTGGAGGAGGCACTCGAAACCACCAAGATCCACAGCGTCGCCGGCACCCTGCCGCAGGGTCAGTCTCTGCTCATTCACCGGCCGTTCCGCTCGCCCCATCACACCATCAGCGACGCGGGGTTGATCGGCGGAGGTTCCTCGCCGCGTCCCGGCGAAGTGAGCCTGGCGCACTGTGGAGTGCTTTTCCTCGATGAGCTGCCTGAGTTCCGGCGAAACGTGCTGGAGGTGCTGCGGCAACCCCTGGAAGATGGTGTCGTCACCTTGAGTCGGGCCGCGATGAGCCTGACCTACCCAGCCCGATTCATGCTGGCGGCGGCAATGAACCCGTGCCCTTGCGGCTACCTGGGCGATCCGGCCCATCCCTGCAGCTGCGGACCACTCTCTATCGAACGCTACCGGTCCCGTATCTCCGGGCCGCTACTCGACCGGATCGACATCCACCTCGAGGTGCCGGCGGTGGCTTACGGCGATCTGATCAGCGAGCAGCCGGGGGAAACCAGCGCCACCATTCGAAACCGGGTCGAGCAGGCTCGCTCGGTCCAACGAGCACGTTTTCGAGAGCAGCGAGGAGTGTACGCCAATGCCCACATGAGCGCTCGAGACCTTAGGCGTCACTGCCGGCTGAGTGAGCCGGTCGAGTCGGTGCTTCGTCAGGCAGTGGCGCGGCTGAACCTGTCCGCACGAGCCTATCATCGCGTGCTCAAGATCGCCCGAACAATAGCTGACCTTGCCGAGTCCGCCGAGCTCACCACGGGCCACGTCAGCGAGGCGATTCAGTATCGAAGCCTGGATCGGAAAAGGGAATTTGCATGAAGCGACACCGGGACACAACCGTCACCGCCGTCCCCGATGAGTCACATCGTATCGTGGCTTTCTTTACCCCGAAGGAGTAGGTAAGGGAGAGGGACTGGATTGGCCCCGTGGTACGAGACCGGTTGGATCTCGGAATCTGCCAGAACAGTAGGCAGCCCACCGCCATCGAGGCCTGGTCGAATCGGCTAGAACCTTGGAAACCTGCAGGATGAGCATTGGCCCGGGACCTGCTAAGGATTCCACGGCACCTCGTTCTTGTTACCACCCTGCCCGAGCGACAGGGCCTAAGACCTTCCGCACGCAGAGACGGCGCTAAGCAGGCGCGTTTTCCCATCGGCCAACTGTGGGGGAAAGGTTGAACATCCTGGTAAACCCGATCTCCCCGGTCCGCCGCTTCTTTCGTCTAGATACGGTTCGGAGCAAGATCCTCGCGTTTGCTCTACTGGTGACGCTGATCCCTACGGGGCTCACCGCCTGGATCTCTTATACCCAGAACCGCCGGGCGCTGGAAGAGAAAATTTCGCAGGAGCTCCTCAGCGCCAGCGCGCAGACGGCCCGCGAGATGGACGTGTGGCTCAAGGAGCGTCTCTACGACCTCAGGGTGTTTGCCAGCTCGTACGAAGTGTCAGAGAACCTTGCCGGGAAACCTGCCGGCCCCGGCACTCGTACCCGGCTCAGCGATTACCTCAACTCGGTCAGGGAGCGGTTCACCGACTACGAGGAACTGGTAGTCCTGAATCCCCAGGGACGCACCGTCGCGAGCAGTGCCAGTGACCCTCGTCCGCTCCGGCTGCCCCGGGGTTGGAGTAGCGAGCTGAGCGCCACCAATGCGGTGGTTGGCGAGGCGTTCTGGGATAAATCCCTCGCCAAGGGGATCCTGCTGGTGGCGGTGCCGGTCCAGCGTGCGGATGGGAGGATCATCGGGGCGCTGGCCGCCAGGTTGAACCTGCGCGGTGCCGAGGAGGGCCTGCGGGCCTTTGCTCCGGGTACGTCGGGACAGGTCTATCTCCTCGGGACCGGGGGCAGCCTTATCGCGGGCTCTCTCACCAACTCTGCGGCTCTCATGCAGGTTACTCTGAAGCCGGCAGTCCTCCAGCGTCTGATGACGCGCGAGGGTAGCGTGGTTCAGTACGGCGGCCTCTCCGGCACGGAAGTCCTCGGAAGTCTCAAGCAGGTGCCGAGGGTGGGCTGGGCGGTACTGACCGAAATTCCGGCGGAAGCCGCGTACCAGCAGGTCCGCAGATTTCGAGACCTCACCTTGGCGATCGTGGCAGCGCTACTCCTTGGCGTCACCGCCATCGCGTATCGTCTCGCTCTCCTCATCGTTCGCCCGCTTGAGCGGCTGACGAAGGGAGCCGCGGAGGTAGCTGAGGGCGATCTGGCGGTGGACCTTCCGACCGCCACCGGTGAAGTCGGCGACCTGACCTATGTGTTCAACCACATGGTTGGGAGGCTGCGCCAGAGCCGGCAGGAGCTCGACGCCGTGAATGAAACGCTGAGAGAGCAGAACGAGGAGCTAGGACGCCTTTCCGCATCGGACTCCCTGACCGGGCTATCGAATCGCCGCATCCTCACGCAACGTCTGTCCGAGGAGCTGCTCAAGTCACAGCGCCAGAACCATGCGTTCGCCGTGCTCATGCTGGATGTGGATCACTTCAAGAAGTACAACGATGCCCACGGTCATCCGGCCGGCGACGAGGTACTGAAGCGGGTGGCGAACATTCTGCGCACCTGTACCCGCGCGGGCGACTGCACTGCCCGCTACGGAGGAGAGGAGTTCGCGGTCATGGTGTCCGGCAAAGACGCCGAATCCGCCCTGGAGCTGGGTGAACGGATCCGCGAACGAGTGGCTCAGGAGGAGTTTCCCGCCGGGAATATCACCATCAGCATTGGAATCGCGGAGTTCCCCCACCACGGCCACACCGCCGACGCGGTGATCTCCAGCGCGGACGAAGCACTGTACCAGGCCAAGCGCGAGGGTAGGAACCGGGTGGTGTGCGCCCGCCGAAAGCAGAAGCAGACTAACCAGCGAAAGTAATTAGCGCCGGGCTACCAGCTCGCGAAAGATCCAGCCGCCTCGGCCGTCCTCGTGGCCAATCCGTATCCATTCGTTGACGTAGGAGTAACCGATCAGGGCGTCGCCGGCCTCGACAGCAAACTCGATGCGGGAGTTCGTCCCCGGGCCGGCCCGCACGTTTCCGCGGCCCGCCGCCTTGAGGCGGATCGGCAGAGCGAACGCCGTCTCACCGGGCCGCTGGGATCCCCGCTCACCCGCTGAGAGTCTGCCCCGGGCCGCGCCCGCGAGGGTCTTCGCCTGATTGGCCAGGTAAAGCGCCCCCCCGTAGTTCTCCTTATCGAACTCAGCCGCGCTCTCCCGAAGGAGCCTGGTAGCCTGGGTAGCCTCGGGAGCGGCTCCCTGTCCCGGTCCACCCCCCAGCGGTTGTAACGCAACCTCGGCTTCGGCGATGCCCGACGCCGCCTCGGCACGGCTCGCCAGCGTCTGAAGTTTTGCCATGGCCCGAACGACTTCGTGCCGGGTCTCTTCCAACCGAGACTGTAGCTCGTCTACCTGCGCTTCTCTCTCCATCAGGCTGAGCTCCAGCCTGGCGATCCGCTTCTCCAGATCGGCCTGCGACGGGCCGGTCCGGACCGGGCGTTCCCGCCTGGGAGAAGGGGCCGTGTCCGCTTTCTTAGGCGCACACGCTGTCGTCAGCAGGGAACCGATCAGGATCAGATAGCCTGTGCGCACGTTGGCCAGTGCTCCTTTGCATGCGCCCAGACGGACGGCGAGGTTGGAAGAAGCGGACAAGGCGATCCGACGAACCGTATGGACGCAGAAAGTTATACCCAAGCAAAGGTGGCGCCGCCAGGCTTGTCGGGAAAGGGCTAATCGTCCGACTGGCCCGGCGACTTGCGTCCCCGCTTGGTTGCTGCCCTCCGCCGCTTGGCTTCCAGACGAGCGGCCTTCGCCGCCCGGCTCGGCTTGGTCGCTTTCCGCTTTTTCGGTACGGCGAGCGCGGCTGCCACGACCAACCCGAGGCGCTCGGTCACATCCTCGCGGTTCCGGAGCTGGCTGCGGGTGCCACTCGACACCAGCCGCAAGCGCCCGCTCGAATCCAGCCTCGAGCCCAGCCGCTCCAGCAGCCGAGCCCGTTGACCCGGGGTCAAGGTCGGAGAGTTCGCCACGTCCCACCACACTTCGACCCTGGTCGAGGACGTGTTGACGTGTTGGCCGCCAGGACCTCCTGATCGGGAGGCTTTGTAGTCGAGCTCGGAAAGTGGCAGGCAAAGATCGAGGGTGATCTCGAGGAACGGGTCTTGGCCCATATCCCAAACTATTTGAATCCCGGTCCCCTCGCTTCGCTACGCTCGCTCAGGGTGACATACCGCCGTACCGCCTTACCGCCGTACCGTCGCTTCCATTACGTTACTGCCCATGCCCGACCTCGAAGTTCTGCGCACTCATCTGGCGACGTTGGGCCGGGTGATCCTCGGGTATTCGGGAGGGGTCGACTCCGGCCTTCTTGCGGTGGTCGCGCGCCAGGCCCTGGGCACCGGGGGCTTTCTCGCGGTCACCGGCCGCAGCGCTTCCTACCCTGCGGCTCAGGCGGACGCCGCCCTTGGGCTGGCGCAGCGTTTCGACGTTCCCATCCTCGAGGTTGAGACCCACGAGCTCGAAGATCCGAGGTATCTCAGTAACTCCACCGAGCGCTGCTACTTCTGCAAATCCGAGCTGTGGAACCGCCTCCATGAGATCGCCCGCCAACGCGGCTTCGATACGATCATCGATGGTACCAATGCCGATGACCTCGGCGAGCATCGCCCGGGCATGCGCGCGGGGGTAGAATGGCGCGTTCGCTCCCCTCTGGCGGAACTGGGCTGGACCAAGCAGGACGTTCGCGACGCGGCGCGCGAGATGGGGCTACCAAGCTGGAACGCGCCTGCCGCGCCATGCCTGTCGAGCAGGGTGCTGTATGGGCTGGAAATCACCCCTGACCGGCTCCGGCAGGTGGAGCAGGGGGAGGCGTTCCTCCGGAGCCTCGGTGTGGCCGGCGATCTACGGGTCCGCCACCATGGCCCGAAAGCGCGGGTGGAGGTGGCTCCTGAGCACATGGACCTGCTACGGGCGAACTGGGAGGCAATCGCCGCGGTGTTCGCCGAACTTGGCTTCGCGACTGTGGAGCTGGATCCCAGCGGGTACCGCCGCGGTGGGCTGCTCGCCCTCGCGCCGCGGGCCCCGCACTGATGCGGCTTTTCGTCGCGGTGCCTGTCGCTGAGCCTGCTCGCGAGCAGATCCGCGGCCTCCTGGGCCGGCTGCGTAGTGCGGGCTGGCCGGTGAGGTGGATACATGACGAGGGTCTACACATGACCCTCAAGTTCTTTGGTGAAGTCGGAGCCGAACGGCTCGACGTGATAGCCGAGGCGCTCAGGTTTGCGGCCGAGGGGGCCGGCGTCCTGACGCTGGAGCTGGGAGACCTCGGGGCTTTTCCCAGCCGAATCCGCCCGCGAGTGCTGTGGGTAGGCGTCCACGCTCCCGCGGCACTGGAGCTTCTGCAGGACCGGATCGAGCGGGGGTGTGAAGCCATCGGATTTCCACCCGAGGGCGCTCCTTTTCAACCCCACATTACTCTGGGACGACTCCGCGAAGGTCAGCGGCTCCCACCCGGCGGGCTGGACGAGCACGCTGAAGGATTCGAGCGGGTTCAATTTGTCGCCCAGGAGCTAGTGCTCTATGAGAGCGTGTTGACCACCGGCGGGCCGCGTTATGAATCGCGCCTTACGCTCGATTTCGGCCGCTGATGGGCTGCCTGTCGGTGCCCTTCAGATTTCTGGGTGGGGCTGCACTCCTGGCCGCCCTGGCCATCGGTTGGCTCTACCGCGACCGGCTCGGGACGGAGTTCCGCCGCCTCTTTGATTTACCCGGCGCCAGCGAGGCCCCCAGCGGTGCCGGACGCCCCGGCGCGCGAGCCCTGACCACGGCAAAGTCGAAGGTCGACTCGCTGAACGGTTGGAGGGCCGACTCGGTGGTGCTCACGCCAGCGGAGGTTGCTTCGCTCATCGGTGCCGGCCTCGACCCAAGCCTGAGGCGCCAGCTCGATTCCCTTCAGGTAGAGCTCCAGGACGAATCGGTGGCGGTGAGCGCTAAACTCGCAACCTCCCGGCTGCCCCGGGAGCTTACCGGGCCGCTGGCCATTGCTCTCCGGGAGAGGGAGCCGGTGGAGGCCGCCGGCCCGATCCAAGTTACCGGCCCGGGTAGGGCCGAATGGGCGGTCCGCTCATTTCGGATCCGCGAGTTCCCAATTCCGCGTGATGCCGTTCCCAGGCTGGTTGCCAAGGCATTCGGCGACACGGGCAGGCGCACCATCCCCATAAGAATCCCGCAAGGCATTCGGGAGATCCGGGTGCGCCCCTCGGGAGCGACCCTCTTCGGAACACCCCGCCCATGAGTCATCGGATCCTGATCGTTGATGACGAGGCGGGGATTCGCCAGGCATTGAAGCAGGTGCTGGAGTACGAGGATCTGGTGGTGAAGGTTACGGCGTCGGGCGGGGAGGCCATCACCGTCTACTCCGAGTTCCGCCCACACCTGGTTTTTCTCGATGTGAAGATGGCGGGGCTCGACGGCCTGGAGACACTGACCCGGCTCAGAGATCAAGATCACAAGGCGCAGGTGGTGATGATCTCGGGGCACGGCACTATCGCAACGGCGGTCGAGGCAACCCAGCGTGGCGCGTTCGATTTCCTGGAGAAGCCGCTCGACACTGACCGGCTTCTGGTCACGGTCAGGAACGCGCTGGCCCACTTCGAGCTGGTGAACGAGAACACCCGCCTGCGCGAGGCAACCGAGAGCAGATATGCAATGGTGGGCGGCAGCGCCCCGCTCCAGGCGGTTCGCGCGCTCATAGAGAAGGTTGGTCCCACCTCCGCCCGGGTGCTCATCACCGGTGAAAACGGAACCGGGAAGGAGCTCGTCGCTCGGGCGCTGCATGAGGCCTCTCCCCGCCGGGACAAGCCCTTTGTGGAGGTAAACTGCGCTGCCATTCCGTCCGAGCTGATCGAAAGCGAGCTTTTTGGGCACATGAAAGGCTCGTTCACGGGGGCCTTTGCCGATCGCACTGGGAAATTTGAGCAGGCCGATGGTGGTACGCTGTTCCTCGATGAGATTGGCGACATGTCTCTCTCGGCCCAATCGAAGCTCCTGCGGGTGCTCCAGGAAGGTGTCGTCAACCGGATCGGCGGCTCGAAATCCATCCAGGTGGACGTGCGTGTTCTCGCCGCCACGAACAAGGATCTCGAACTCGAGATCGGTGACGGTCGGTTCCGCGAGGATCTGCTTTACCGTCTGAACGTGGTCCCCATCGAGGTGCCGGCACTGCGGGAGCGGACCGAAGACATTCCGGCGCTGGTGACTCACTTCGCCGAGCAGCTGGCGGCGGGCGCCGGAGTACCTGGAAGAAAGTTCGCTGACGAGGCAATACGCCGCCTGCAGGCGCGCACCTGGCCCGGAAATATCCGCGAGCTGCGCAATGCGGTGGAGCGGGGGTTGATCCTCGCATCAGGAAAGGTCGTCAGCGCCTCGGACGTCGACACCTTGCTGCCCGCCCCCGGACCCGCGGCGGAAACCCTGGGAGGCCAGTCATTCGAGACCTTCAAGCAAGAAGTCGAGAAGAACTTTCTCGCCCAGAAGCTGCGCGAGCACGACTGGAACGTGGCGGAAACAGCGCGGGCGCTGAGGATGCCGCGGTCCAACCTCTATAAGAAGATCGAGCGCTACGGACTCACACGGGAGCTGGTATGACCGAAGAACCACGCAACTGGGACAAGGAGCTCGCCGACATCGACAAGGTGATTGCCAAGCAGCCAGCACCGACGCCGGCGCCGGTCGGACCGGGGGGCAAGCCGCCGCTGCCGGCCCAGCGGCGGTTCGTAGCGCTGACATGGTTCTGGACGGCGCTCGCGCTCGTGCTTGCGGTAGCCCTTCCGCTGTGGCCCAATAGCAAGAGCTGCGGACTGAGCCTCGTTTTTTATCTGGGCGCCGCGGGCATTGCTCTGTTGATGGGTGTTCTCGGTGCGCTGGCCAGCTGGTCTTACCGGCGCGGCCTGGCGCACCTGCTCTCGTTGGTGGCGATCGTCTGGGCCGGCGTTATGGTGGTCCGCGAGATCCTGCCGCGGGTTGGCTATGCCAGGCAGGAGCTCCAGTGGGCCTGTCCCGAGGAGCCCGCCCCGGCCCCAGTGCAGGCTCCCGCAGGCAACTGATTCCGGCGGAGGCCGGATACCATCGGTGCATGGAAATGCACCCCCAGGACTATTGGACATGGCCAAGACCTTCAAGAACTTCATTGCCGGCGAGTGGGTTGCGCCCAGCACCGACGCCTACTTCGACAACCGCAATCCCGCCAAGACCACCGACCTGATCGGCCGATTTCCGGACTCCGAGCGCCGGGACGTGGAATCGGCGGTGCGCTCGGCCAAGCGAGGTTTTGCCCTCTGGTCGAGGACCCCCGCTCCGGCCCGCGGTGACGTGCTGCGCCGGGTGGGGGACCTGCTGGTCGAGAGGAAAGAAGTGATAGCCAACGCGATGACCCGCGAGATGGGCAAGGTGCTGGCGGAGACCCGGGGCGACGTACAGGAGGGAATCGATACCGCGTACTATGCCGCCACCGAAGGGCGCCGGCTCTTTGGCCAGGTGGTTCCCTCCGAGCTTCGCTCCAAGTGGGCCATGAGTTATCGGCGACCCATTGGCGTCGTGGGCCTGATCACACCGTTCAACTTTCCGCTCGCCATCCCGACATGGAAGATGTTCCCCGCGCTCCTGTGCGGGAATTCGGTGATCATCAAGCCATCGGAAGATGTTCCCCATACCGTGCACCTCCTGGTCGAGATCCTGCTCGAGGCCGGACTTCCGCCCGAGGTCATTCAATTGGTCCACGGCCGCGGCGAGACCGTCGGCAAGGCCCTGGTCGAGCATCCCGAGGTTCCGGTGATCTCGTTCACCGGCTCGACCGAGACCGGCGCGCTCATTGGAGAGACCTGCGGGCGGATGCACAAGCGCCTCTCGCTGGAGATGGGGGGCAAGAACGCCATGATCGTAATGGACGATGCCGACCTGGACCTGGCTCTGGAGGGCGTGCTGTGGGGCGCGTTCGGTACCACTGGCCAACGCTGCACGGCCACGAGCCGGCTGGTCCTCCACCGCAAGGTTCACGACCGTTTTCTCAACCGGCTCTCAGACGCCGTGGAGTCGCTGAGACTGGGAGATGGCCGGGGCGATAAGACGGACGTCGGTCCCCTGATCCACGAAGCCTCCCGAGACAAGGTGGAACGCTACGTGGAGATCGGACGCGGTGAGGGAGCGGAACTGGTCACCGGGGGGAAGGCGCCTGGCGGCGAACGGCTCAGGCAAGGATGGTTCTACCGACCCACGGTCTTCGCCGGGGTTAGGCCTAAGAGCCGGCTGGAGCAGGAGGAGATCTTCGGGCCGGTGCTGAGCGTCATCAAGGTAGGGTCGTTCGACGAGGCCGTACGCGTTAACAATGATGTGCGCTACGGCCTTTCCAGCTCCATCTATACCGGCAACGTGGACCAGGCTTTCCGGGCCCTGCAGGAGCTCGACAACGGGATCACCTACGTCAACGCGCCCACGATCGGGGCCGAAGCACATCTGCCTTTCGGTGGCGTCAAAGCAACGGGGAACGGCCACCGCGAGGGCGGTTGGGAGGTCTATGAGTTTTATTCTGAGACGAAGGTCTGCTACGTGGATTACTCCGGGAAGCTCCAACGCGCGCAAATGGATGCATACGAGGTGTAGTCAGGAGTCAGGAGAGCTCAGAGTTTGCGTGACCCTCGTCACACAGATCCAAATGCCATTTCCCGACTCCTTACTCCCGTCTCCCGACTCCATTGCGCACTCCCTGACCGCAGGGTAAGGTTCGTCAAAGGCTTCTATCTCAGGCATTCAGGCATTCCCGCAAGGATGTTCTCTCGATGCCTCCGATTTTCGAGTGACTCCCCAGATCAGTACGAGGTCGAGGCGCATGCGTCCAATGCAGGTCAGTTCCGGTAAGCGTGGTCCGTCCTTCGACGAGGGCTCGCTGGACCAGTACCTACGCGAGATCAGCAAGTATCCGCTGATCCCGCAGGAAGAAGAAGTAAACCTGGCGCAGCGAATCCGCGTAGGAGAGGAAGAGGCACTCGATAAGTTGGTCCGCAGCAACCTTCGGTTTGTCGTGTCCGTGGCCAAGAAGTACCAGAATCAGGGTGTCTCACTTGCCGACCTGATCAACGAGGGCAACCTCGGACTCATCCGCGCCGCCCACAAGTTCGACGAGACTAAGGGCATCAAATTCATCTCCTACGCAGTCTGGTGGATACGCCAGGCGATTCTTCAGGCGCTCGCCGAGCAGAGTCGCATCGTAAGGGTGCCGCTCAACCGTGCCGGCACCCTGCACCGGATCGGCAAGCGCTCCTCCGCCCTCCTCCAGGAGCTGGGCCGCGAGCCTACGCCATCGGAGATAGCCGAAGGGATGGACATATCGATGGAGGAGGTGCAGAAGACTCTCTCTATCTCCCAGAATCACCTGTCGCTCGATGCGCCGCTCACTCCGGGCGAAGACAACAAGCTCCTTGACTACCTCCCGGATACCCAGAACCCGGGGCCCGACTCGGAAACGTTTGAGCACGCTCTCACCGAGTCAATCGAGGAGGTGCTGTCCACGCTCAAGGAGCGGGAAGCCAAGATTCTGCGGCTCTATTTCGGGCTGGACGGGCCCGAACCGATGACGCTGGAGGAGATCGGGAGCCTGCTGGGCATCACCCGGGAGCGCGTGCGGCAGATCAAGGAGAAAGCCTTGAGCCGGCTGCGGCACGTGAGCCGCGCCCGCGCCCTCGAGAGCTTCCTAGCCTAGCCCCGAAGCATCCGTTCTACCTGATCCCACTCGATCAAAAAGGCGTCGTGACCGTAGAGAGAGGCGATCTCTCGGTACTCGGCCCTCACCCCTGCCGCCTGGTAGGCCGAAACCCAGTCTCGCACCTCGCCGGGCAGGTACAGGATGTCGGAATCGACGCCGACGCCGATCACCTGGCCTACCCGCGGCGCCGTCTCTTTCGCCGCGGCCGCGGGGTCGCCGATGTCGTGCAGGTCCATGGTACGGGTTAGCGCGACGTAGCTCGCGGCGTCGAAGCGAGCCACCAACTTCTCGCCTTGTCTCCGCAAGTAGTGCTCGACGTCGAACACGCCCGCCGATCTCGAGGACTGGCGTCCGAACCGGGCCTGAAACTCGGCCCCCGACCGGTAGGTGATCATCGCAAGGGCCCGCGCCGCCTCCAGTCCAGCCACCGGCCCTTCACCGGGCTGGTAGTGTCCACCGGCCCAGGCTGGGTCGGCCTCGATGGCCATGCGCTGAACCACATTCCATCCGATAGCCTGTGGTGACGCGGCCCCGGGCGCTGCGAAGACGACCAGCCGCTCGGTCGGCACGCTGCTCACCCGGCCCCACTCCAATGCCACCATGCCGCCGAGGGATCCCCCGGTGGCCAAGGCAAGGCGGCGCACTCCCAGGTGCTCCAAGAGCGGGATGTGCGAACGCGCGAGATCTGCCGGTGTCAGTTCGGGAAAGACCTCGCCCGGTTCACCTCTCCACTCCGCGGGGCCGCTGGAGCCGTAACAGCTGCCGAGCAGGTTTGCCGCCACTATAGCGTGACGCGCCGTGTCGAGAGGTTTCCCCGGGCCCAACAGGGGTCCCCACCAGGCGTCCACGTCCGGGCTTCCGGTCAGCGCGTGGAATACAAGCATCCAGCCGTTTCTGGCGGCAGCTTCGACATCTCCGAATACTCGATACCGTAAGCGAAGTCCCCTTAGGGTGCGGCCCTCTGTGGTCGTGAGCTCTTCGAGGGCAAAGTCACGTGTGGGTGAGTCAGCGACGGTCACGCTCATGTCGTGCCGGCCGTTGCCTGAAAGTGGACCTCGTCGAGCCTGCCGGTGCGGACATCGTACACGAAGCCGCGGATCAGCACGTCGCCCGGTATGAGGGGAGATGACAGCAGAAAGGCGACGTCCTCTCTGACGCTTTCCTCCACGTCGGAGAAAGGAAGGAAGTCTATTCCGCTGGAGTCTGCGCCAAGATCGTGCCTCACCCGGGCATGAAGGTCAGGATTGGTAAATGTCAGCATTCCGCAATCGGTGTGGTGAATGACCGCGATCTCGTTGGTTCCGAGCAACCGTTGGGATATGATCAGCGATCGAAGCGCGTCACGTGCGCTTCCCCCGGCATTCCGGATTACGTGCGCGTCTCCCTCCTCGAGACCGAGCTGGCGGGAAGGGACGATGCGCGCATCCATGCAAGTGACCACAGCCAGCCGCCGCCCGGGCGGCATGGGAAGGTCGCCCCGGTCAAAGGTCCTGGCGTACTCGGTATTAGCCTGAAGTAGCTGATCGCTGACTGACATGTGACTTCCTCCAGCAGGTGATGAAAGGTGCGCCGGCCCGCTTGAACGCGTTCTACCTCGCTGCAGCCACCCGTTTGTCCTCCTGAGACGCGGCGAGCTCGGAGGGATCGCCCAGCGCCTGATCCAGGTCCGCGATCAGATCCCTCACATCCTCGAGTCCGACGGACAGGCGTACCAGCTCTGGAGTGACGCCCGTCGCCCGCTGCTGCTCCGCCGTGAGCTGCTCGTGAGTGGTCGAAGCCGGGTGGATGATGAGCGACTTTGCGTCGCCCACGTTGGCCAGCAGCGAGAAGAGCTTGACTCTGTCGATCAGCGCGCGGGCCAACGCATGGCCGCCCTTCACGCCGAAGGTGAGCACGCCTCCGAACCCGCCCTTGAGATACTTGACTGCGTTCCTGTGCTCGGGGTGGGTGTCGAGACCGGGATACGAAACCCATTCGACCCGTTTGTCCTGAGCCAACCAGCGGGCGAGCGCAAGTGCGTTGTCCGAGTGCCGGCGAATGCGGAGCGGCAACGTCTCCACGCCCTGCAGGAAGAGGAAGGAGTTGAAGGGGGAGAGCGCGGGGCCGAGGTCGCGCAGCAGCTGCACTCGAAGCTTGATGATGAAGGCGGCGGGTCCGAAGGCATCGGTGTAGACCAGTCCATGATACGAGGGATCCGGGGTTGTGAATTCCGGAAAGCGAGCCCTGGATGTGGGGCTGGCCCAATCGAAGCGGCCGGCATCCACCACGACGCCCCCGATGGCTGTCCCATGGCCGCCGATCCATTTAGTGGCCGAATGAACGATGATGTCAGCGCCGTAGTCGATGGGGCGACTCAGCGTGCCCGCCGCGCCGAAGGTGTTGTCCACCACGAGCGGGATACCGGCAGCGTGGGCGATGTCGGCGAGCGCCTCGAAGTTCGGAACGTCGAGCCGGGGGTTGCCGATGGTTTCCACGAACAGCAGGCGGGTGCCCGCATCTATGGCTGCTCGTACCTGATCGAGGTTGTGAATGTCGACGAACTTCGTGGTCACTCCCCACTTCGGCAGGGTGTACGCGAAGAGATTGTAGGTCCCCCCGTAGAGAGTCTGCGAGGAGACCAGGTTAGCCCCCGCCGCGGTAAGGTTCAGCACGGTGAGCGTGGTGGCGGCCTGCCCGCTCGCGACCGCCAGTGCCGCCACTCCTCCCTCCATCTCCGCGATTCGCTTCTCGAAAACGTCGCTCGTGGGGTTCATGATCCGGGTGTAGATGTTGCCAAAGATCCGGAGCCCGAAGAGATCGGCTGCGTGCTGGGTGTCGTTGAACACGTAGCTGGTGGTGGCGTAGATCGGGACCGCCCGGGCGTTGGTCGTCGGGTCGGGCGCCTGGCCTGCGTGGAGTGCCAGGGTGTCGGGCTGGTAGCTCATGACGCGCTCCTCGGTGTAGGAAACGATGAAGCCCGGATCACTGGAAGTGGTCCGGGCCATCGGTCGTCGGGTGAAAGGAGAGTACTAGCTCTCCGCCTCCTGCCGCGCGCACGCCGAATGCCCGGTCTCCCCCCGGAAGGGGCGACACATGCAAATCCGGCAACACATCTCGGGCTGGAAACGCACCACGCGACCTCACTGTGAAATGGTTGGGAGCACAAAGCCCCCCGGGCCGTGAAGCGCGGAGGGCAAAACGTCCGGCGCTTTAGCTCTTTGGTTTGGGCCCGAAGGCGCCTGGCGGGAGCAAGTGGCCTGAAATCCACCGCCGATGGTCTACACTACACGTGGCGCCGGAGACTGTCAAGCCGACTGCTCTTCGCTTGCCGGACGCAAACGCTTGCTGCATCACTGCCGCCAGGGTAATTCTTCCGGCGTTCGCGCCATCATCCACTCTTCCGCAGCTCCGCATCGAACTCTATGGCCAGCAACGCCTCGTTTGACGTGTCCACCGGTGCCGACCTCCAGGAGGTCGACAACGCCGTCAACCAGACTCTGAAAGAGATTGCGCAGCGCTACGACTTCAAGGGCACGCACTGCACTGTCGACTTCGATCGGGTCAAGGCGGAGATCCGGCTGGCCGCCGACGACGAGTTCCGCATGGACGCGCTGGTAGACATCCTCAAGACCAAAATGATCAAGCGCGGTGCTCCGGTGAAGAACCTGAAGCTCGGTGAGCTGGAACAGGCCACCGGTCAGAGCGTCCGACGGACCCTGACGCTGACCCAGGGCATCCCTCAGGACGTCTCGAAGCGCATCGTCAAGGCGGTGAAGGATGGCGCCTTCAAGAAAGTCCAGACCAGTATCCAGGGTGACGAAGTGAGGGTGACCGCTCCTTCACGCGACGAGCTGCAGACCGTCATCGCATTTCTCAAAGGCCAGGATTTCGAGATCGAGCTGAAATTTGGTAATTACCGCGGCTAGCCGGCTGGCGCTCTCGCGGCCATCCGTGGTGCTGCTCGCAGCGGCGCTTGCGAGCTGTACGTCCGGATCCATACCCGCCAGACGCCCGGCCAACGCGCCGACGCCGGCGCCGCGCGAGGTCGAGATCCGGATCGGCCTCCTGGTCGGCGCCACTTCAGCCACCTTGGGGGGGTCCGGACCGGTCGTCGTGAATGAGCCGGACGGGTCTCGCATCGTCACCATTCCCGCCGGTGAGACATGGCGAGTCCAGGTTGCGGGGAGTGGGCTGAGTCTCACCAGTCCCGGTCGGTGGATGTCCCGGCCGCTCGAGGCCATGACTCTCGTCGCCGCCGACCCCGGTGGCGTCCTGCGGGTGAACGGGAAGACGTATCGCGGCCAGGCCGAGGTTCTCCGCGACAGAACCGGACTTACGGTCGTGAATCGTCTGGGCCTCGAAGCCTACCTGCTCGGCGTAGTCTCCGCGGAAATGGGACGGCGCAATTCTGCCGAGCAGACCGCGCTGCGGGCGCAGGCGATTGTCTCCCGCACCTACGCTCTTCGCAACCTGCGCCGCTGGCGCTCGCAGGGGTTCGATCTCTACGCGACGGTCTCGGACCAGGCCTATGGTGGCGTGAACGCAGAGACGCCGGAAGGCCGGGCAGCAGTGACCGAGACCCGTGGCAGCGTACTCACCCATAGCGGCTCCCTGATCGAGGCTTTCTACTACTCGACCTGTGGGGGCCGGACCGCGGATGGTTTCGAGGTCTTTCGGGGCGCATCCCGGCCCTACCTCAGGTCCGTCTCGGATGTGGCTGGAAACGGCGTGGCGTATTGCAGGATCTCCCCGCGTTACCGCTGGCGTGAGGAGTGGACCGGTGAGGCGCTTCGCGCCGGACTCCAGCGGCATTCGCCAGAGGTAGCAGCCCGGGGGAGGGGGAGCATCGGGGAGATTGCCGACATCAGAGTCACGCAGCGTTCCGCCTCCGGCAGGGTGGATCAGCTGGCTATCCGAGTCGGGGGTTCCGAGGTATTGGTGAACGGCCACTTCAACATCCGGCAAGCGCTACGGCCGTCTGCTGTTGATCTGCTGCGAAGCACGGCCTTTACTCTGGTGGCCACCGGGGCAGGGAAGAAGGTCACCCACCTGGTAGCTGAGGGAATGGGAGCGGGCCACGGGGTTGGGCTCTGCCAGTGGGGTGCGGTGAGCCGGGCCCGCGCGGGACAGGGTTACGAGCAAATTCTCGCGGCGTACTATCCGGGCACCAGGGTGGAGCGCCGATACTGAACAGGGGGAGCCATGACCGCCGGCCGCAGCAGTGGAGGACCCAGCGAACGTCTTAAGGTGGGCATCATCGGCGGTGGTGCGATCACCCAGGTTGCCCATTTGCCCGTATTGAAGAAGGTACGCAGCGTCGAGGTGCAGGCTATCTGCGATACCGATCTTCCCAAGGCGCGGGCGCTGGCAGACCGATTCGGCGTGAAGGATGCATTCGACGATATCGAGGAGCTACTGCGCTACGAGGCCCTGGATGCCGTGGTCATCTGTTCGCCGAATCATCTGCATGAGTCTCACATCCTCGCGGCTTTGTCCGCCGACTTGCACGTGCTGGTTGAAAAGCCCCTTGCTATGTCGGCAACCAGCGTTCAGCGCATTGTCCGCGCGATGGAGAAGCAGGGGCGAATCGTGATGGTGGGCATGAATCACCGCTATCGCCCGGACGTGCAGATCGTCCGGAGCTTCGTGCAGAGCGGTGAGCTGGGAACCATCGAGAGCATCCGGGGCAGCTGGCACGTCTTCCGGCCCGGCCGCACCCAGCTCGGGTGGCGCCAGCGTCGGGACCAGGCCGGTGGGGGAGCCATGCTCGATCTCGGACTCTCTATCATCGACCTGGGACTCTGGTTGGGCGGTAGCTCGCCCCCCGCACGGGTGAGCGCTACCCTCGAAGCGGCGGGCCGGGAGCGCGCCGTGGAACAGTCCGGCAGCGCCTTCGTGATCTGCGAGAATGGCACCTCCGTCTTCGTCGACGTCACCTGGCGCCACCTCGGAGAAGGAGAGCGGTTTGGAGTCGGGATACGCGGGAGCAAGGGAACGGCGGGTATCAACCCACTCAACGTGTGGAAGGAGCTTCATGGCGTGGCCATGGACGTCTCGCCGACAGGGTCGGTGAGCCGGGAGAACGCCTTTACGGCATCGTATCGCGCCGAGTGGGCCCACTTCCAGGCCGCGATCGCAGGAGAGGCGCGAGTGCCGGCCCTGCAAGAGCACCTCACCCTGCACAAAGTCATGGACGCCATCTATCGGTCGGCCATCGATGGGAGGGAGGTGACTCTGTGAGGGCGGACGTGAGGACGGGCGGACAGGCGGACCGGGTGTGGGGGAGATCCTGTCTGCTCCTGATGGGCCTCTTTTTCGTGCTTGCGGGCGATGCTGTCGCTCAGAACCGACCGCCCGACCGCCCGACCGCCCGTCCATCCGAACTTACCGTCTACCTCATGACGATGGGGCCTGGCAAGGCGGTCTGGGAGCGCTTCGGACACAATGCGATCTGGATTCACGATCCCGTGCGTGGCACCGACCAGGCCTACAACTACGGTCTGTTCGATCTGCGGCAGGAGAAGTTCATCGTCCGATTCCTTCAGGGCCGGATGTGGTACTGGATGCAAGGGTTTCCCGCGGAGTCTTACCTGGAGCAGTACCGCCGGGCAAACCGCTCCGTCTGGATCCAGGAGCTGGAGATACCGCCGAACGCCGTGCGTGACCTCCAGGAGTTTCTCGAGTGGAACGAGCGCCCCGAAAACCGCTTTTACCACTACGACTATTATCTCGATAACTGCTCGACCCGGGTTCGTGACGCGCTCGACCGCGCCCTGTCTGGCCTAATCCGTGAGCGCACCACCAGCCTCCCCACCGGCACGACCTATCGATTTCATACCCGGCGGCTTACCGCAAATGATCCCCTGGTTTATACCGGGCTGCTTCTCGCTCTGGGCCAGCCGGTGGATCGTCCAATCTTCGCTTGGGAAGAGATGTTCCTTCCCCTGGCGTTGCGCGAGCATCTGCGAACGATCACGGTGCCCGCGGGCGGCCGTGAGGTGCCGCTCGTCCGGTCTGAGCGCACCCTCTTCGAGTCCACAGAGACGCAGCCACCCAACCGGCCGCCCTTCTGGCTGCCCGCCTACCTCGGCCTCGGACTCGCCATCGGTGGGGCCACATTCGGACTCGGCAAGGCGGCGCGGAGGAACCGCACGGCGCGCGCGGGGCTGATCGCCGTCACTGGCATCTGGGCCCTCATCGTTGGTACCCTGGGGCTAATGCTTGTCGGGCTGTGGACTCTCACCGATCACACGGCCGCTTACGGCAACGAGAACGTTCTCCACGCCAATCTTTTGGTGCTGCCGCTCCTCTGGCTGGTGCCGGGTGCGGTGCGCCGGTCGACCATGGGCCGGCGAGCGCTGATGCTTGCCGCAGTCGTTACGGGCCTGTCTCTAGTGGGGTTGCTGCTGAAGCTGCTGCCTGGGTTCTATCAGGTAAATGCAGAGATCATTGCGCTGGCACTGCCGATCCATCTGGGAGTAGCGATAGGGGCCTGGCAATTGTTTCGTTCGCCCTCAGCTCCGAAGATGAGTTAACGCAGGTTCTGCCCGGTTGCCCCGCTTACCGCAGCCGCTGCATTCCCTCCCGCGCTTCGACATAGTCGGGAAACGCCGTTAAAGCCCGCTGGTAGTGTTCTCCGGCCTTGGTCTTGTCTCCCTGGTTTTCATAGAGTAGCCCAAGGCTGTATTGTGTCAGCGCCTCAGTCGGGACGAGCCGCCCCTGGGGGCCGCCAGTTGCTGTCTGCCCTGCGCCGGCCAGCACCTTCTCCGCCAAAGTCTGAATGATCCGGGAGAGCTGTGCGCGATCCTGAAGCGCCGGCTCGTTATTGGACACAACCTTGAGAATTTGTCCGCTGCCAACATCGACAATACGGGCGTCGATTCGGAACTTACCATAAAAGTCCGCAAAGTTCCCGGTCACAGCATAGCGCGCGCCTGCCTCCGTGCCGACCCTCGCGGCGGTCGCGGCGTCCACCCGTGCGTCGGGCCCGAGCTTCTGGGCTTTCAACGCCTGATCTACTCGCGCTCGATCGGCGACGCGAATCCTGGGCTGCCTGCCGAGCTCGAGGGCGAGCGCGGATGGAATGCCCAGCTCCAGTGCCCGGAACACTTCCTTGTCCTGGCCGTAGGAGCCGCGGTCCTCGAAGGGAAGCACCGCGATTACGACGGCGTCGGACTGCGCTGCCGCTGACCTTGCGATGGCAAGCACCGCAATGCTCCACAGGACCGACTTCCTCATGATCCCTCCCTCATAGAGAGAACTGCATTCCCTCGGCTGCTGCTTCGACTACGAGCTTGGGTGCCACATGGGCCGCGTACTTCCGGGTCTCTGCGAGCAGCCGGTCGAGTGCTTCGTCATTGTGCTCCGGCTCATGATGAAAGAGAACCAGCCGGGCGCACTGGGCCTCACCTGCAAGATCAACGGCCTGGCGGGGTGTCGAGTGACCCCAGCCGGCACGTGCCTGAATGATCTGGTCCAGATACATGGCGTCGTGGATCAAGGTGTCGGCGCCCTCCACGAATTGAACCAGCCGGGCCCGCCAGTCCTGGGGAACCTCATAGGTTCCGCCCGGGCCAAGCTCATTGTCGGTCACGTATGCAACTTCCCGGCCACCGAACGAGGGGGCCAGACGGTAGCCCAACGTTGTGCCGGGATGGCGCAGACGAAAGGAGCAGACCAGAAAGTCCTCGATCTCGAATTCGCCCTCGCTGATCTCCACAACGGTGATAGACGCAGCAAGGGCGTTCAAGGGAACCGGAAAAACCATTGGGTCCATCTGACGTCCGAGGATGTCCTTCAGAGGAACTCCCTCCTGGGCTGCTCCATAGATGTTCACCGAGGTATGTCGGGAGCTGAGCGGCTTGAAGAAGGGGAGGCCCTGGATGTGATCCCAATGGGTGTGGGAAAGAAGGATGTCGGTGGAAAGGATGCCATTCCGTTGCTTCATGAGCTCGTGGCCGAGCGGGCGTAGACCGCTTCCCGCATCGAGAATCACCAGGCGCTCCCCCCGGCCAGCAATGCTTATGCAGGAGGTGTTTCCACCGTAGCGGGCAGTGTCGGGGCCCGGGGTAGGGATCGAACCTCGGGTCCCCCAAAACGTCACCGGGTGGGTCACGCGAGAGTACAAGCGGTGGGGCATGCCATGCCGCAACCTCTCTCAGCGCCAGTAGCGCCGGCAGCGGTCGCGGTCACCGAGGTACCGTGACCCTGGTCACGACCTCCGTGCTGCGAGCATCAGAGAGCGCCGATCTCTGAGGGTAATGTCCTTTCTGGTGACCTGAATAATGTTTCGCTCGACCAGATTGCGCATCGTTCGGGAGACAGTTTCGCGGCTCGAGCCGATCATCTGCGCGATGGTGTGGTGGGTCAGTTTCCGAGTGATGCGATCGCCGCCTTCATCCTCAGCCATGCGCAGCAGCAGGTGAGCCACGCGTCCGTTTACATCGAGCAACACCAGGCTTCCGATCTTTTCGTCCGCGCGCCGAAGACGCCGCGAGATCTCCTTGAGCAGGGAAATCGCCACCTCGGGCGAATTCCTGAGCCGCGCGTGAAAATCCTCTCGCCGGAGCACCAACAGGCTGGAGTCGTCCATAGCGATTACGTGGGCCGACCGCGGCGCCTCATCGATCACGGCCATCTCGCCGAAGAAGCTTCCTTCCCCGAGAACTGAAAGGATGACTTCGCGTCCGTCCTCGGCGATCAGCACCACCTTTACCTGGCCTGCGGCTACGAGAAAGAGGGCGTCTCCAGGGTCATCTTCGAAAACAATCACGCTACCCTTGGGGTAGCTCCGTTCTCTGGTTAGTTCGGCGAACGCGCTCAGGTCGGCTTCCCCCAGTCCGGAGAATAGGGGGACCTTCCGCAGCACCTCCATGGGGGATAGAGCCACTCGTGCCTCTCGGTAGTGGAAGTGTTTGGGGGTAGCATACTTGCGGCCGTGAATGCTGTCAACGAGAAGGAGGTGCCTCTCCTGCCGTTCGTCCCCGGTTCCCTTGCATGCGCCCCCACAAGCCGTCTAAATTGAAAGGCTTAGCGCCAACTTGGAGCAACCAGATGAAGTCCGATCTTCACCCGACGTACCGCAAGCTGATGGTTCAGTGCGCCTGCGGCAACCAGTTTGAAACGCGTTCCACCGCCACCTCGATTCACGTCGAGGTATGCGCGCAGTGCCATCCATATTTCACTGGGAAGCAGCGTCTCGTGGATACCGCCGGCCGGGTAGACCGGTTCCGCCGGAGATACCAGACCGAGGCGACGACCACAGCACCCAAGGAGTAGGCCATGGAGGCCCGACTCCGCCAGACGCTGCTACAGGCGGAGGAGGTCGCCCGGGCTCTCGCCGACCCGGGTGTGGGGAAGGATCCGGAAAAGCTGCGGTCTCTCGGCCGGGAGCACACCCGGCTCGCCCCGGTGGTCCGGCTTGCCGGCCGCCTTGTGCGGCTGCAGGATGAACTCGAACAGGCTCGGGCACTGGCTGAAGAGCCGGATCCCGAGCTTGTCGCTTTGGTAAAAGATGATCTGGCACGGCTGCCGGGCGAAATCTCCGCGATCGCCGCGGAACTGCACGAACTCCTCCTGCCTCGAGATCCGCATGACGATCGCGACGCCATAATAGAGATTCGAGCCGGTACCGGCGGGGACGAGGCCGCCCTCTTCGGAGCCGATCTGTACCGCATGTATCAGAGATACAGCGAGCGCCATCGTCTGTCCTGGGAGCCGATTTCGCTGAGCGAGGGCACCCTTGGTGGCCTCAAGGAGGCCATCGTAGCGGTTCGCGGTCCTGAAGCCTACGGGCTTCTCCGCCGGGAGTCAGGCGTACATCGGGTGCAGCGTGTCCCCGCCACCGAGACCCAAGGCAGGATCCACACCTCGGCAGCCACCGTGGCGGTGCTTCCCGAGGCGGAGGAAGTGGATGTGAAAATCGATCCACAGGATCTGAAGATCGACGTCTTCCGCTCCTCGGGGCCAGGTGGCCAGAGCGTCAACACCACCGATAGCGCGGTGCGCATCACCCATCTGCCTACCGGCGTAGTCGTGAGCCAGCAGGATCAGAAATCGCAACTGCAGAACAAGATCAAGGCGATGGAGGTGCTTCGTGCGCGGCTGCTCGACCGTATGCTCGCTGAACAGGAGGCCGCCCGCTCGCGTGATCGCCGGGCTATGGTGGGCACGGGAGACCGCTCGGCCAAGATCCGCACCTACAACTTTCCTCAGAGCCGTGTCACCGACCATCGGATCAACCTCTCGGTTCACAATCTGGCCGACGTGATGAATGGAGGCCTCGACGAGATGGTCGATGCCCTTCGCATGGCCAGCCGGCAGGAGCTTATCGATGCCTGAGCTCACTGTGGGCTGGGGACAGCTGATTCGTGAGGGAGCCGAACGCCTCCGTCGGTCGGGGGTGAGAGAGCCGCGCCGGCAGGCCCTGCGTATTTGGAACGAGCTCAGCCCGGGCGCATCGGCTACAGTATTCCTCGAGCCCGACTGGCCGGTGGGCGGTGGCCTGGCCTGCCGGTTTGAGAACGCCGTCGGCCGGCGGGCTCGAGGCGAGCCCCTGGCCCATGTTACCGGTAGAGCCGGGTTCCGGCGCATGTCCCTGATGAGCGATAACCGGGCGCTTATTCCGCGGCCGGAAACCGAAGGCTTGGTGGATCTGTTGCTCCAGCGGGTGCGCATGGGACGGGTTGTCGACGTGGGCACCGGGTGCGGCTGTATCGCTCTGAGCCTGGCCCAGGAGGGCACCTTCGACGAGATCGTTGGAGTTGATAGCTCGGCCGGCGCTCTTCAGCTGGCCGGTCTAAACCGTCGAGCGTTGGGGATGCCGGTAAATTTCGTGCTCGGCGATCTGTGCCGTCCGCTCCGCCCCGACACCTTCGACGCGCTGATCTCCAACCCCCCCTATCTTACGGTGGCTGAGTACACAACGCTGGATGGCTCGGTCCGCGACTGGGAGCCGGCGTTGGCTCTGGCGAGCGGAGAAGACGGAATGGCCGCCACAACGCGCCTGCTGGACGAGGGACGCGGCGTGCTGAGGGAGGGAGGGTGGCTGGCGCTCGAGGTGGACTGTTCGCGGGCGGCAATGGGGGCAAGGCGAGCGTGCGAATTCGGCTGGCATGACGTAAGCGTTCACACGGACCTATTTGGTCGCGAGCGATACCTGCTCGCGCGGAGGAGCAATACAAGGTGATCTGGGACAAGGCTCAGGAGCTGGGGCGCCACATCGGCCAGTCGGCGGAATACCAGGCGCTCCGGCGGGCGGAGACCTCGCTGCGGGAAGACAAGGAGACCGTGGCCAAGCTCGACCTGATTCAGACGCTCGCTCGCCAGGTTGATCAGGTAGTCTCCACTGGCCAGATGCCGGACCAGGCCACGGCCGAGGCCTACGAGGGCGCAGTCCGCGATCTGGAGATTAGTCCTACGGGACAGGCGTATGTCGTGGCGCGCTCGAACTTCGAGAAGCTGATGCAGCGGGTGAATCAGCAAATCAGTGAAGGCATGGAAAAGGGAGCCACCAGCAGCATCATCACATTGGGATGAGCCTCCGCGGTTTCTTCGTGGTTCTCGAAGGGCCCGAAGGCTCAGGCAAGTCCACACTGCTCGGCCCACTGGCCGAGCGCATGCGCGCGAGCAATGCAGATCCGGTGATTGTGCGCGAGCCGGGCGGCACCCGCGCCGCCGAGATCGCCCGGCAGGCACTCCTCGACCCGGATCACCCCGTTGGGCCTGTGGCCGAGCTTTTCTTCTATCTGGCGGCGCGGGCCGACCTGGTGCAAACGGTCATTCAGCCGGCGCTGGCTGCGGGCCGCGTGGTGCTTTCGGACCGCTATGCGCTCTCCACAGAGGCCTATCAGATGGCGGGGCGCGGACTCGATCCGGCTATGGTGCGGGCTGCAAACCACGCGGCAACTCACGGTCTGGATCCCGACCTGACCCTCATCCTCAGCCTGGCGCCTGAACTGGGCCAGGCCCGACAGATTGTCAGCGGGAAAAAACAAGACCGGCTGGACCGAGAGAGTGTGGATTTCCACCGCCGGGTGCTGGACTACTACCTGGCGGTTAAGGGCACGGGGGTGCGACATTTAGATGCGCGCCTCCCCCCGGACCAGCTCTTGCAAGCCGCTTGGCTGGAGTTGCGCACCGCCGCCCCTGAAACTTTTCGGTCTGCAGCGGGTTAAGCATAGATACGGCTGTCGTCTAGGGTCGACATCGTCTTCCTCCTGGTGTGGGGCGGATACGAGGTGCGCCCACATCGATTAGGAATGAGAATCTCGGCTATTCTGCTGGAGTGGAGGCGAAAATGAAGCAGCGTTGGAGTCTGATCGGGCTGGTGGCGTTGATCTCTTTCTTCAGTGGTGGGTGGCTGCTGCAGCGAGGGGTCGCCGGCGATGGCAACGTGTACCAGCAGGCGCGGCTGTTCGACGACGTGCTGGGTCACGTCAACAGCTACTTCGTCGACTCTATCGGCGAGACCGATCTCTACCAGAAGGCCACGCGAGGGATGCTGGAGCAGCTCATGGATCCCTACTCGGTCTTGTTGACGGGCGCCGACTATAAGTCGCTGACCGAGCAAACCTCGGGCAACTACGCGGGTCTGGGCATCCAGATCGACGTCCGCGATGGGTGGATCACCGTTGTGGCGCCGCTGCCGGAAACACCCGCCGAGCGAGCCGGCATCGAGACCGGCGACCAGATCATCGAGGTTGACGGCAAGTCGACCGAGGGATGGAAAAACGATGAGGCCGTCAAGGCTCTGCGCGGTGAAGCGGGGTCGAAGATTGTCATCACCATACACCGCGGCGGCATTACGGAGCCGATCAAGTATCGCCTGACCCGGGCCCAGATCCACATGCGCTCGGTTCCGCCCGGAACCATGTTCGACGGCGGAATCGGCTTCATCTCCCTGAATCCGGTGAGCGAGACGTCTGCCGAGGAGTTGCGCCAGGAAATTGCCGCGATGAAGGCCAAGGGTATGAAGTCGCTGATCATGGACTTGCGGGGCAATCCTGGCGGTCTGCTGGATCAAGGAGTCAAGGTAGCCGATCTGTTTCTCGATTCCCGCCAGGAGATCGTCTCGACCAGGGGGCGCGCGCGAGGGTCGACTAAGGAATTCTACGACGAGGCAAAGCAGGTTTGGCCCGACCTGCCGATCGTGGTCCTGGTGAACGACGGGACCGCCAGCGCGGCAGAGATCATAGCCGGTGCATTGCAGGATCACGATCGTGCCCTTGTGGTGGGCGCTCCCACTTTTGGGAAAGGACTGGTCCAGACGCTGTTCCCTCTGGGTGAAGGTGTGGCCTTGAAGCTGACGACCGCCCGGTGGTTCACGCCCAGCGGCCGGACCATTCAGCGGATCGCGAAAGACGAAGAGGACCAGGCCACCCAGGCCGCCATGGCCGTGGTAGAAGACACCATCTTGGGCGCGCCGGATAAGGAGTCCACCGACTCCGCCTTGAAGGAGCGGCCCATCTTCCGGACCGACGGCGGGCGAGTGGTGCGCGGCGGTGGCGGCATCGTGCCGGACATCGTCATTCGGCGCGATAGCCTGACGAGCTCCGAACGTGAGTTCGCTCAGGCCCTAGGCAGTGGTCTTCCATCGTACCGCGACGCGCTCACCTCGATCGCGTTAGAAGCGAAGAAGACCAAGGCGGTCAGTTCGGAATCGTTCAAGGTTGCACCCCAAATGCGCCAGCAGGTCTACGACCAACTGCGCGCGAAGGGCGTCAAGATCAATCAGGCTGTCTTCAACGGGGCAGGCAACCTGATCGACGAGCAGCTCGGGCTCGAGATTGCTCGCTATGTATTCGGCCGACCGGCCGAATTCCGTCGCAGCGCGGCGCGGGACGTTCAGATGCAGACGGCAATGGGGCTGCTGCGCAAAGCTCAAACTCCGAAGCAGCTGTTGAGCCTGGCCCAGGCGGACGGGTCCGTGCCCTCGGTCCAGAACTAAGGTCGGCTATTCCGACGTTAATTTCACGAGCCCGGTCGGCCGTTTCTGGCCGGCCGGGCTCGGACGTTTCAACAGATAGCCTTTCAGAGGAGCATCGGTGTCGCAGCCACGGGTCACGATCATCGGGGCAGGCAGGATGGGCCAGGGTTTAGGCCTGGCCTTGAAGAGAAGGGGTTACAAAATTGCGCTGGTGGCCCGCACTCCGCGTGACGTGACCCCCCCGCTGATGCTGCATCAGGGTAGCCGATCCGAAGCGACGTCGGGGGCTGAGCTGGTGCTCATCGCCACGCCGGATGACGCCATCGGCTCGGTTGCGGCTGAGCTTGCCGGAGAAGGCGCCATCTCCCGCGATCAAGTCGTTCTCCACCTATCCGGCCTTCTTGACCGAAAGGCGCTGCTACCGCTGGAGGAAACTGGGGCAGGGTGCGGATCGTTCCACCCCCTCCAGTCGGTGGCGGAAGCAGCAACCGCCGCCGAGCGGTTAAAGGGTGCGTACGTAGGCATCGAGGGAGATGATCGCGCGCTGGTGGCAGCAGAGCGGTTGGCCAACACCCTGCGAATGATCCCGGTGCGGATTCCGGCGGCGGCCAAGCCGGCCTACCATGCAGGAGCCGCCTTCGTCGCCAACTATACCGTGGCCCTCGTGGGTGTGGCCGAGCGCCTGGCCCGGGCGGCCGGGGTATCGCCGGAAATTGCGGCTCGCATCTACCTGCCCCTGCTCGGCGGCGCCGTGGCAAACCTGAACGCGATGGGTCCCGCCGCCGCACTTACCGGCGCCGTGCGCCGGGGCGACGAGCAAACCATCAGGGCTCACCTGGACGCTCTGAGTGCCGAAGACCGCACGCTCTACCGCACGGTCAGTAGGGCGGCCATAACGCTTGCTCGAGAGGCGGGGTTGAGCGAAAGTGCGGCAAAGCGGGTGGACGAGGCGCTGGATAAGCCCTACTGATCTACGACGCGAGCCCCGGCGGGAATCTTGAAGGCAAACGTTCGATCCGTTACCCGCTCGTTGGTCCGGAGTCTGACAAGCCGGAGCGTGCGGGTGGCGCCGGATTGCTCCAGGATTTCGAGGCGTCGGGGTAGGGCATCCTCCCGGTCGAGCCAGATCACTGCCTGCGTGAACGGCAGGTCGGGTACGGCAGGCACCAGCTTGATGACATCGGTAGTGCGGCCGGCCAGGCGCTCGGTGCGGACATATGTCGGCTTATACCGTTCGGCGGGACGGTCCAGGAACCAGGCCAGAAGGTTGTAGCCGTATGCCGGGCCGCCGCTGGGTACCTTGAGCCGAAGGACCTGGTCGGGTACAGTGCTCGGCGTATAAATCCAGACATGCTTCCCATCTATGACGATCGCTTCACCCGCCGGTTCGGTAAAACGCATGGCGAGCTTGGCGTCGCCGGCCTGCACCAGCGTTCCCTTGCTCTCCGCGCTGTCGATCATTGGATTATCGATAACCTGCACGAAATCGGCCTGGAGACTCGCCAGCGATCGGTAGACCCGAGCCGCCCGGCCGATGATCTCTCCCGCATCCTGGGCCTGCGCCGGAACGGTGACCGCCAACGCGAGGAACACGAGCAGTCGCCCGGTCATGCGCGAATCCCCACTGGCTCCGCCACCCGTCTTCCGATGGCTTCCGCGATGAGTCTCGTTTCCTTCATCATCCGCTCGAACTGCTCTGGATAAAGGCTCTGTGCTCCGTCGGACAGGGCCCGGTCCGGGCTGGGGTGCACCTCAACCAGGAGGCCGTCGGCGCCGGCCGCGACCGCTGCGCGAGCCATCGGTATGACCATGTCTCGGTGACCTGTGCCGTGGCTGGGGTCGGCGATAATTGGGAGATGGGAAAGTCCGTGCACGACGGCGATTGCGCTTAGATCGAAGATGTTTCGGGTGGCTGGATCGAACCCACGGACTCCCCGCTCGCACAGGATCACGTTGGGATTGCCCTCGGCCAGGATGTATTCGGCCGACAACAGAAGCTCCTGTATGGTGGCCGAGAGCCCTCGTTTCAGCAGGATCGGTTTGCCGGAGCGGCCGGCGCGCTTCAGAAGGGAGTAGTTCTGCATGTTGCGAGCGCCGAGCTGAATAATGTCGGCGGTATCGGCAACGAAGTCCATTTCCTCAGCGTCCATCGCCTCGGTGACGAGGAGCAGTCCGGTCTCCTCCCGCGCCCGCGCCAACAGCTTCAGGCCGGGCCGTCCCAGGCCCTGGAACGAGTAGGGGGAGCTCCGCGGCTTGTACGCACCGGCCCGAAGCACCGTCGCTCCGGCTTCGCGCACCGCGCGCGCGGCGTCGAGTATCTGGCGCTCGCTCTCGACGGAACAGGGACCGGCCATCACCACGACTTCATCGCCCCCGACCGTGAGCCCCCCGGGCAAGCGAACGACGGTCGATTCCGCCTGCCACTCTCGGGAAACCTGTTTATACGCCTTGGTGACGTGAATGATCTCTTGAACGCCGGGGAGCGCGGCAAGGCGGGAGCCGTCCACCCGGCCATCGTTGCCGACCAGGCCGATGGTGGTGCGCTGTTTTCCCGGCATCGGCCGGGCCTGGTACCCCATCTCCTCAATGGCGGCGGCGACGCGTCGAATGTCCTCTTCGGGTGCGCCGTGGCGCATGACGATCAGCATGGCAGTCGGGAGTCGGGAGTCGGGAGTCTATGGTGTAGGTAGAGAGTCGCGTCGGTGGATGAACGATGCAGAGAACGTGCCATGTCAGCAAGATCGTGCGGAGGTGTCGATGTTACTCCCGACTCCCGACTCCCGACTCCCGACTCTTCAAACATGCTCCCTCTCTCCCAGCCTTACGCCCACAATTGTGGACACCCCCGGCTCCTGCATCGTCACGCCGTACACCGCATCCGCCGCCTGCATGGTCCGCGGATTGTGAGTGATGACCAGAAACTGGGTGTCCGACTTGAACTCTTCCAGCAACCGGGTGAACCGGCCCACGTTCGCGTCATCCAAAGGGGCGTCAACTTCATCCATAAGACAGAATGGACTCGGCTTGGTGAGATAAATACTGAAGAGGAGCGAGACGGCCACCAGAGTACGCTCACCGGAAGAAAGCAGGTGAATGCGCTGGGTCCGCTTGCCACGGGGCGCTGCATGAATATCGATCTCGCTCTCGAGCGGGTCATCCTGGTTGGCTAGCCTGAGCTCGCACTCGCCGCCGCCGAACAGAGTGTGGAAGACCTTGGAGAAGTTGGCTTGCACCGCCAGGAAGGTTTCCAGGAACATGGTGCGGGCGGTCCCATCGATCTCCCGGATGGCCTGTATCAGCGACTGCCGCGCGCTGACGAGATCATCGCGCTGCGAGGTGAGGAAATCCAGCCGCTTCGTCTCTTCGGCGTGCTCCTCGACGGCAAGCGAATTCACCGGGCCGATTGCGTCGAGAGAGGAGAGAATTCGGGAGGCTTCCGACTCGAGGGTCTGGAGGTCCAGATCGAGGAACACCGCTGTTTCCATCAGCTGATCGAACGGCTCGTGCCACTCGGATTCCACGCGCTCAACAATCGAACGCCGCATGCCCTTGGCCTCGGTAAGTCGGAGCTGCAGACCGTGGCTCTCATCGCCCGCCGACTCGAGCTCCGCCCGGGCGAGGTCCAGGTCCTGCTCGGCGGCCGCGAGGGCGGCCTCGGCCCCGGCGAGCGCCTCTTCGGCCGCGGCATTAGCAGTCTCCAGCTCCTGCAGGCCAATCCGCCTATCGGCGCGGTCCTCGAGCCATTCGGTTTGCTGTGCCGTAACGGCCGCGGTATCGGCATCGAGCCGGGTCAGCTCCTGGATGAGCGTGCGGGCGCCGTCTTCGGCTTCCGACCTCGTGTGTCCGGCTCGCTCGAGACGCTCGCTTGCGGCCCGCAGGCTTCCAGCAACATGCGCTTCCTGCACCTGCCAGTGTGCCCGTTGCTCTCGGGCGCTCTCCTGTTCACTCTCCAGCTCGGCCAAACCGCCGCGGGAAGCTCCGAGCTCTCCCTCGACTCTACCGCGGCCGAGCTCGCCCTCGACCAGGGCGGCATCGATCTCAGCCAGCCGGTTCTCAGAGCGGGAGACGCGCTCGGTCATCTGCTGCAACTGGGTGTCGGAATCAGCCGCTTCCCGCGTCAGGTTGCCCACGACACGCATGAGGTCTTCCCGCAACGCGAGCGCCTGCCGCTCCGCATCGCGCGCCGCTTCGGCCGCGGCCGCTGTTTCGGCGAGCGTCCGCTCTCGTTCGGCGAGCCGTTGGACGGTGAACCGCAACGACTCGTCCGCCCCGGCCAGGGAGACTTCGGTCAGCTCGACGTCGTGAGCGAGCGCCTCGAGCTCAGCGCGGCGGCGGAGCGGCCCGGATGGAGCGCCTGACCCCGAGAGGAAAATGGCTCCGCTGGCGCGGCGAAGGACCCGGCCCAGGTCATCCAGGATTTCGGAGCCCGCCAGCGCGGCGTGAACCCAGCCGGCGGCCAGATCTTGGACCTTCAGGCGGTCGTCAAATGGCTGGACGCCCGTGGGGGAAAGAGGGCTCGGGACCAATGGCAGAAGCATCAGAGCGCCGGGCTGGCGTTCGGCGTGCCAGGCCTGGACCGCTTTGACGGTCTGCTCGTCACGCACGAGCACCGCGTGCATCCAGTCTCCCAGGAGCCGTTCGGCAAGTTCGGCGTCCTGGCGGCCCGTGGTCACGAAATCGCTGAGCGGTCCGAGAATGCCGCCTTCGAACTCATCGCGAACGGCCAGTAGTGCCGCGGCAGCTGGCGCCAGCCCGACCCGATCCCGCTCCAGCTCTTCGAGTGCGTGGCGCCGAGCGGTCATCTGGGCAAGGGTCTCCTCCGCGTGCCTCCGCTCGGCGCGGTTCATGGCCTCATGCTCGCGAGTCTCTGCCACGGCATGGCGAGCGTGCTCGGCCGCAGCTGCCGAATGCTTGCTCTCCTGGGAGAGAAAGTCGGCCCGCTCTATCGCGCTGTCGCGGTGCCGTTCGGCACCGGCCAGCTCCTCTTGGAGCCTCGACCGGCGCGTGTCCGCCTGGGTGGCGCGCTCCCGGAGCGAGGCAAGCTCACCCTCCAACGCGGTCCGCTCACCCTCCAGCGCGCGGAGTGTTTGCGCGCTGGACTGCAGCTCCTGTTCCAGGCGCCGCGCTGTGGCTCGTTGTTCGGCCAACCGATTCCGAACTAGTTCTTCGGCCTCGGCCCGGCCACTCAACTCCGTCAGGATCCGCTCGTGCTCGGCTCGCGCGCTCTCGCGATGCTCCGTCGCTCCAGCCTGCTCCGTGGCAGCTGACGCTGCGCGCTGCTCCATGTGGGCGCGCTCCTCGGCCGCACGTAGCCGTCGTGCGGCTCCATTGGCGAGCCGCTCGGTCGCAAGCGCCAGGTCGCCATCGAGCTTGCCAAGCTCCACTCTCACCGTGGCGAGTCGATGGGTCATCTCGGTACGCCGGGCCTCCGCAGCGGCGCGAGCACGGGCCGACTCGTCCCGCCGGACATCGCTCTCGTTCAGCCGGTGGCGGGTGACAGGCAGCAGGTCGGCGAGCTCCAGGAACCGCGTCTCCATGCCGGCGGCCTCCTCCATGAGCTGATCCATCTGACGCCGGGCCAGAGTCAACTGGACGGCGAACTTCTCCTCCGATAGCCTGGCGTGCCGCTCGGCCTTGCCCTTCTGGCGGGCGAGGCTGCGGATCTGCGACTGCACCTCTGCGATCAGGTCTTCCACTCGCTGGAGGTCGACGGCGGTCTCCTCGAGCCTGCGCTCGGTACTGTGCTTCCGGTCGCGATAGAGGCCGATACCGGCGGCTTCCTCGAACAACGACCGCCGCTCCTCGGCCCGATCAGAGAGCAGGAGATCGATCATCTTGGCCTCGATCACGACGCCGGCATCGCTGCCGAGCCCGGTACCACGCAAGAGATCCTGTATGTCCCGGAGCCGAACAGGGGACCCGTTGAGCAGGTAGTCGCTCTGACCTGAGCGGGAGAGGCGCCGGGTGACCACCACCTCGCGGTACGAGATGGGTAAATCGCCATCGCTGTTATCGAGGAAGAGCGAAACCTCCGTGATGTTCACCGGGCGCCGAGCCACCGAGCCCTGGAAAATCACGTCCTCCATCTTCCCGCCGCGAAGGAGGCGGGCGGACTGCTCACCCAGGACCCAGCGTACTGAGTCGGACACGTTCGACTTGCCGCAGCCATTCGGCCCTACGATGGCGGTAACGCCTTCCTCGAAGGTGAGCGTGACTGTATCCGCGAAGGACTTGAAGCCGGAGAGCTCCAGCTTGGTGAGCTTCATGCCGTCGACCCCCGTTGGCGGTGGGTGAAGCTACTGTGCCGTCGACTGTTCCTGGGCTGTCACGATAAACGAAGGCATGCCGATCTTCCGGCCGGTTGCCTCGGCCTGCTCGCGAGTGGCGTAAGGACCGAGCACCACACGGTAAACTTCCTCGGAGCGGCGCGGTGCGAGCACCGATGCGGGTAGCCCCGCGGCACCGAGCTTGGCGGACAGTTCGTTGGCCCAGACCGGGTTCTGCGAGCTGCTCACCTGGAGATAGACACTGGGCCGGGCCGGGCCGGTGTCCGCGGCGGCGAGCGCCGCCGAGTCGGCTTCGAAGGGAAGCTCGGTTTCCTGGGCCGGCTGCCAGGCAATCGGAAGCCAGAAGTCGGCTGCTCCGCCCTCGATCCGTCCGACCTCGGTAAATCCGGGAGCGGAGAGATCGAGTGCGGCCAGGTCGGCGCCACGGCGAACCAGCAGCGCGTTGGGTGGAGCTATAGCCGGCAGGTCATCCGTCCAGCGTACCGGCGTGGAACCAACGTATTTCCCGGTGCCCACGTCAATAACCCACGCGGAGTCGCCCTGCTCGGGCCGCACCAGCAGCCACTTGCCATACATATCGCCTCTGAGCTCTCGAGCGGGACCGGGAAGCTCAATCTCTCGAAGCGGAGTGCCGTCCATGCGGTCGAGTACGAGCAGAGGCGCCGCGGCTCGGGCCACGTACAGCCGGTGGCCCGATGGCGAAAACATCGCCGCCCGGGCATCGCCCGAGATCGGGATGGACCGGGGCTGTGATTTGAGCTGGGGCGCATAGAGTACGACGGCGGTGTCCGCCGCGACGGCCGCGAGATCACCGAGGAAGCTGAAGGCAACTGGTCCCGACGGAAGCGGGGTCGAGCTGGGCGCCTGGTCAGACCCGAGGTACTCGAGGACCGGCTTATCGCCTCCAAGCCAGGCCAACAATGCCCCATCCATGGTCCCGTACAGCTGAGTAGGCCTGCCTTGCAGCTTGGAGCGGAACCGCACCGGGGTCCGCCGCACGAGCTGAACCACCGAGTTGGTGGTATCGACAGCGTACAACGCCCCATCCGGACCGAGGGTGGCGTAGCGGATGTTCTCGAGGTAGGTGCGAACTCTTCGGGTGTCGAGGTCGAGCGCCACCACGTTGTTCTTTCGGTCCAGAACGAACACCAGACCCTGCTCGGGGTCGGCGCCGAGGGGCCGCTCTACCGCGGGCAGTTTGTCGACGGGCTTCCAGGCGGCGGAGTCTAGTGCCGGCACTCGATAAAGCTGGGCTAGCCCCCCTTCCCGCGGGATTCTCAAGAGGCTGGCGCTGGGCACACCCCGAGACGAGGAGGGAGCATTGTCGGTGGCCAGCGCCGGCCCTCGACCGCAGGCCGTGGCCACAAGGGAAGCGGCCACCAGCAAAGTGGTTGTGGGGTTCACGGGTGGGAAGATAGCGGGAAGGCAGGTAAGCAGGTAAGCGGGTAAGGACTAGCTGGAGAGACGACTCCCTCATCCCGAGAGAGCAAAGCGATCGAGGGACCTACTCCAGGCTTCAAGTGGTTCTGGAATAGGTCCTCGCTATGCTCGGGATGAGGAGCTGCTTCTTGTCGACCAGCCGTACCCGCCTACCCGCTTACCCGCCTCCCCGCCTCCCCGCCTAGAACGCAGGCCCGAGACTAAACGTCCACAATCCGCCCACGCCGCGGCGATCCTGCGGTATGGCGTAGTCCACCCGGGCCACCGCAAAGCCGAAGAGGTTGGTGCGGACGGAGAAGCCGATGGTCTGGGACGGGGTGCGAACGCGAACGGGATCGTCACCGGTCTGCCGGTTCCACCTAAGGATGCTGCGCTCGTCCCAGACCAGACCGATATCGTAGTAGATGGCTCCTTCGATCGGGGGGAACCCATCAGGCAGGAAGCCGAATTGAGGGGTCAGGATAGGGAAGCGCAGCTCGGCGCTCCCTATGCCAAGCTGCGTGCCAACCAGTCTGTCCAGCTCGGCGCATCCCGTCTGGGTGCCTGCGTCGTTCGAATTTAGGCACTCGTTGCGTTCATAGGAACCGGAGGTATTACCTCGGATCAGTTCGGTGTTGCCCCCGAATAGACGGAACTGGTCGGCGTCCCGCCCGATGCGCCCAAAGTACAGAAGCCGGGTGGCGAGCACCAAAGGGCCGATGATCCCGTCATAGCGCCGATAGTCCGCGGTGACCTGGGAAAATTTCCAGTCCCCCAGGGTCTGCGAAAAATCAAGCCGGTACCGCCGGCCGTAGAACGGCGCCGTATACCCAAAAAGTGAGTTGTCGAAAACCAGGGCCGCCGAGGGCTGGATATAGTTGACGCCGGGCAGGTTCGTCGTCTCGAGCCTCGGGTCGTCGGTGCGGTTGAGAGTTGCGCGGCTATACGGTTCGAGAATGCTCAGGACCGCGTCGTCCACATTGGCGGCCCGGATGCTGGCCTCGATCCGCTGAAATCGGCTGATCGGATAGTAGCCCTGTCCGAACGCGGAGCGCACTACCAGGCGGCGAACATTCCTCACAAACGTGTTTTCGCCCGGGCCCGGGTCATCGAACCGGATCTGGCTTGGTTCCAGAAAGTAGTAGGGATCTTGAGAGATCCCGGCCACCCAGTTGATCCGACGGCTGAGATTGGCGTAGGCGGCCAGGACCTGGGCCTCAGCGATGCGGCCGTTGACGTACCCGGCAAAGATGAGCTGGTGGTTGCCGAGAATATCGCTCAGGGAGATGGCGGTACCACCGAAGAATCCACGCCCGAAGTTATCGCGGGCGTAGCCGATGGAGGGGCGGGCCACGTAGTCCGGCGAAAAACTGACCCGGTAGTCCTTGACCGTAAACTCGCTCGTGTCGGGCAGGCTGTAGTTGGCTGAGTCGAGCAGCGCCGCAATTGAGATCGGCGGGGCCACGAAGGCGGTGTCACCCACGCGGCCGACCTCGCTGGACGAGCGGAACCCTTTAGGCGTCCGGTAGATGGACCCGCCCTCGCCTACCTGGGGCCGGACTTCCTCGGGCACCTGGAGTGTGCGGGTGGTGTCGACCGGGACCACGGCGGTGCTTGCCAGCAGCCCGCTGCTGTCCGGGGCTTCTCGGCGGTAGGGCTGCCGCTTTAGGGAGCGTGGGTTGGAGAGGGTGTACACGTCGTACTTACCCTTCTCGAAGTATCCGAACGCCATGCGGTCGGCGCTCTGTGCCCACGAGAGAACCGGCGAGAGAGGGGTGATTCCCTGGCTTCCAGTATAGAAATCGGTGAGCTGGTAAGCCGCCTTTTCCTCCAGCTCGTAGAGGAAGATGTTGCTCACCCCATTTCGGTCTGATACGAAAGCGACCGACCGCCCATCCGGGGCCCACTGCGGGCTCACGCTCTTGCTCCGGTCTGCCGGCTCGAGCAGCTCGATTGAGCCGGTGTCTACATCATAGAGGGCGATGCGCATATTGCCGATCGCCAGCGTCCTGAAGTTGGTCTCGCCGCCCCGGTCGGTGGCAAAGGCGATGGACTTCCCGTCGGGCGACCAGACCGGATGGAGGTCGGCGTACTTGTCGTCGGTGAGCCTGCGGAGGTTGCCGCCGTCCCGGGATACCACAAACAAATCGCTCAACCCACCGTCGTATCCGGTGAAGACGAGCTGTTGTCCGTCCGGACTCCAGGAGGGAGTGGTGACGCCGCTCAGCTTCACGTCGATCCGCTCAACCTCCTTGTTGCGAGCGACGTCCACAATGACGATGACGTCGCGGGGCCCCCGCTTGGCCGCAAAGGCGAGGTATTTCCCGTCGGGAGACCAGTTGGCCTGGGAGTTGATGAAGCGGTAGGTCTCGTAGTTGCTGCTGATGCCGGACTTAAGGATCCGGCGCTTGACCTTGCCGGTGTTTCCGTCTGCCAGGTAGAGGTCGACGAAGTAGAAGTCCTTTTCGCTGAAGTAGGCGACCTGCGACCCATCCGGTGAGAGGGCAGGGGCCAGGTGCAGGGTGCCATCTGAGCGCTTCTCGGTCAGCAGGGCATCGGCCACGGCGCTGGCCTTGGGCCGGGCCCCGATCTCGGGGAGATACTTTTTCTGAACGGCATCGCGCCACTGGTTGGAAAGCTGTTCCAGATTCAAGCCGATGGTGCGCCGGAAGGCCCCCTCGATGCCGCCGGCCAATGTGGCCTTCAGGATGGCCCCGACGGCCTCGTCGCCCCACCGCTCGCCTATGTATGACCAGAGGGCGTGGCCGAACCGATAGGGGAAATACTTGTAGGGGTCGAGGGTCATCTGCTCGATGGTGGGCAGGGCTCCCTCCAGCGACGCATCCCGCAACCACATTGCGGTTTCGGAGTGGATAGGGCCGCTCGAGAGATACTCGGCCATCCCCTCGGCAAACCAGAGCGGCGGATTGATGGCGATGAGCGTGGAGAGTCCCGCTCCCGCCCGCCCGCGCGACCAGGTGTCGTACTGGAACTGGTGCGTCATCTCGTGCAGGAGAACGTGCTCGAACTCCTCGTACGTGCCGGGGAAGGGGAGAACATTCCGGTTCCGCTGGAAGTCGGTAACGCCCTGGGTGCCTTCGCCCGGTGCCTGGCCCAACGCATTGGTCTGCTGAAAGTCGGAGTGAGAGGCGTAGAGGATGATCGGTTTCCGCTCGCGGAAGTCGTGGTTCAGGACCTTGGACAGCCGCGCGTATCCACGCTCCGCCATCCGCGCGGCGTCCATTGCGGCGACCCGCTCTTCCTCATAGTAGTACACGTCGAAATGCTCGGTCTGAATGATCTTGAAATCGAACGAATTGTACTGGACCTTATTCCGCCCGAAGTACTGGGCGGACAGCAGTCCCGGCGCAAGGAGCAAAAGAAAAATTGCCGGGGCGGCGCGTCGGAGCATATGACCTCGATCTAAGTAGAGCTGATCAGCAGCTCGGGTGCGTCGTACCAGAGCCGCTCCAGCTGGTAGAATGAGCGGGTCTCCGGGTGAAAGAGGTGGATCACGAAGTCGACGAAATCCAGCAAGACCCACCGGCCTCCGTTCAGGCCTTCGACGTGATGGGTGCGATGACCTCGACGGTTCAGTTTGTCCATCACGGACTCCGCGATGCCGCGGACGTGCGCATCGGACGTACCGGATGCGATGACGAAATAATCGGTGGCGTCGTTAAGCCCGCGCAGGTCCAACACCACGAGTTGGCTGCCCTTGAGATCCTGAATGGCGTCCAGTGCCAGGCGAAGTGCCTCGGGGGGGTGTGGTATTGCCTGCCGGTCAGAGCGCGTATCGCGAATCATCGAGCCCGGGCCCCCCCTTGGTTTACCGGGCCTGCGCTGAGCGGAGCGACTGGGCCTGCCCTGAGCGGAGCCGAAGGGTCCGAGTGGCAACCCTGAAGTTTGCCATCGAATGACAGAGTCGGCTTTAGGTCCAGCATGCCAGCTAACCAGGCTTTGCCCCGGGAGATCCGCCCCCACCGGAACAGATTGTCGTACCGGTCTACCGTGAGAATCATACCGCACCCGGCCGGAAGGCGGGTGAGTTCCGCGGCAATCCGCGTGCCGGACCAGCCCCATAGCCTTGGTGGTCTCCCCCGGCCCCAGCGTCCTGCATAGCTAAAAGACGGCCTCGGGGGTGTCGGTGTGCACATGGATCATGAGGATGTCCCCCATGAGCGCCCTCTCCCCGGATTACGAGACCCTTGCCGGTGCCCTCGCGGGGGTCGTCCAGTGAATCGTAGAGCCGGTCTGCTCCCTGGCGAATAGCGTGCGCGATATCGGGCGCGGTGGCGGTGCGCGCCAGTCGCGGCCCGTCCACGTAGGCAATGTCAACCGTCATGCCCGGCGGGTCACTCCGCGGCGACGGATACGCGTAGCTCGGCATGAACCTCAGGGTGCAGCCGGACAGTCACCGCATGTTCTCCGACGGTCTTGATCGGATGCTCGAGCTCGATGCGGCGCTTGTCCACGGTGTGCCCCTTGCGGGCCAGCGCATCGGCCACGTCCTGGGAGGTGATGGATCCGAACAGCTTGCCCTCTTCGCCCGCTTTGCCGGTGAGGCTGAGCTGGACGGCGCTCAATGTGGCGGCCAGACGCTCGGCCTCCGACCGGTCGGCCTGGTCGCGAGTGGCGCGCGCCCTGGTCTCGGCCGCGATCCGCTTCTTGTTGCCCTCGGTGGCCTCGTAGGCCAGCCCCTGTGGCAGCAGATAGTTCCGGGCATAGCCGGGTTTGACCCGCACCATTTCACCGGTTCGCCCCAAAGTCTTCACATCTTCACGGAGAATCACTTCGATCATGGAATTACCCTCAGGTGGCCGACGTCGTCACGAGGCGACGCCGGAAATCTAGCCAGGTGTCGGCCAGGCCGAGCAGAGTCAGCCCCGCGAGCACGAACGGCAAGAGAAACATGGCGACGAGCCCGATGGTCGCGATCACGGGAACGGATATCCGTCCCGAGCCGGCAGAGAACACCGCGAGCCCGCGCATGCCGTACAGAACGGCCCAAACCAGCAGCAGATTCCCTCCCACGAAAGCCCCGACCCGCGGAAGCGGCAGCAGGCAGAGCCCCAGACCAACCACCCAGCCCCAGACCAGCTGATCGCTGAATCGGAACGAGGTGAACCGTGCGGGGGGAGGGCCCACCGGCCGCCGGGCGATACGATGAGACCAGGTCCACGCGAGCCGGAGGCCGCCCAGTCCTGCCACTGTCATGAGCCCTGGGTAGAGGGACGCGATGGTACGCGCCATCGACGACATTTCCTCGAGTAGCCCCGCGGTACCCGGGCTCGAACGCGCAGCCTGCCTCAGCCGCATGATGAGCTCCCGGTTGTACGACCACAGATCACGCTCCACCGCCACCTGGATCTCTTCCCACCCCACATCGAGGTGCCACATCCACACCAGGAGCGCCCCAGCCGCCAGGGCGGTGGCGATAAGCGCTCGGGAGAACTGTGCAGAAGGACGCCAGACGGTGAGGGCCAGAAACATTCCCGTCAGCAGGACCGCATCGGCGCGAGCAAACTGGGCCGCCAGTCCGCCCGCCTGATTCAGCCAAAGAGCAGACCACGTGCCTGCGACGGTGAGCCACACCCACTCGCGCCTTGTACCCGGGCCGGCCAGGAGCAGCAAGCCCAGCAACGGGCCGAACAGCAACACTGGCGGTGCCATAAGAAGGTAGGCCCCAAGGGCCAGAACAGGCCCCCAGCCCGCCGCGCGGGATTGGACCGGCTGCCCCGCTGAGCCGCTGCCTTGCTGCCCCGCCGTCGTCAGCCGCCGAACCCTTTGATGTAGGGCAGCAGCGCCAACTGGCGTGCCCGCTTGATGGCGGTGCTGAGCTGCCGCTGATGCCGGGCACAGGTGCCTGACAGTCTGCTCGGTAGAATTTTCCCGCGCTCGGTCAGAAAGCGCGACAGGGTTCGCTCGTCCTTAAAATCCACAACCCGCACGCCCGACTCGCAGATGGCGCAGGTTTTCTGGGGCCGCCTCATTCGTCGTCCTCCTCGTCGCTCTTGCCCGCGGTGACGGGCACCGGCTGGGCGCCTTCGCTGACCACGACGAGGAAGCGGAGCACTCCCTCATCGAGCTTGATGGCACGCTCGAACTCAGGCAGCGCGGTGGCATCGGCATCGAACTTGGCGACCACGTAATAGCCGGTCTCGTGCTTCTTGACCGGATAGGCAAGTGTTCGCTTCCCCCAGTGGCTCACCTGGGGAGGCTCGATGCCTTCCTTCTGGATCAGGGCGTTGAAGCGCGTGAGGCGCTCGTTGATGGTGGCCTCTTCGAGCGCACTGTCGAAGATATAGACCACCTCATACTGACGGGTCATGACACCTTCCTTCGGTCTGGCGCCGGCATCGACTGGCCGGCTCGGTTGCCCCGGGTCTGGTGTGAACGCCGGGGAGGAGATATGTGGACGGGAAGATAGAGAGGTCGGCCCGTGAGGTGCTACCCCTAAGTGAAGCGGAACAGCATCACGTCTCCGTCCTGCACCACGTACTCTTTGCCTTCCGCCCGGGCGACGCCCTGTTCCCGCGCCGGCTTCCACCCTCCCAGCCGCACGAAGTCGCCGTAGGCCACCGTCTCGGCCCGGATGAAGCCCTTCTCAAAGTCTGAGTGAATGACACCGGCCGCGGCGGGCGCCTTGTCCCCCCGGTGCACGGTCCAGGCACGCACCTCCTTCTCGCCGGCAGTGAAGTAGCTCTGGAGGCCGAGCAGGTGGTACGCGGCGTGAGCCAGTCGGTCCAGTCCCGATTCAGTGAGCCCGAGGGAATCGAGAAACTCGCTCCGGTCTTCCGGCGCCAGCTCAGCCAGCTCGGCCTCGACCTTGGCGGAGAAGGTGACAACCTCCGCGGTCTCCCGATCGCGCTCGAGCGCGGCCCGAAGGGCACTCACGAACCGGTTTCCCGCACTGATTTCGTCTTCCGGGACGTTTGCCGCGTAGAGCACCGGCTTGGCGGTGAGCAGGTTGAAGGCACGGTATGCTGCCGCCTCTTCTTCGGTCGGCGTGACGGCCCGGGCAGGATTGCCGGCGGCGAGCTCGCGCTGTACCGCCTCCAGAAGCCGCAGCTCCAGCCTAGCTTGGGCGTCGCCCGATTTGGCGGCGCGGGCGGTTTTGTCCAGGCGCTTTTCCACGCCGGCGAGGTCCGCCAGGCCCAGCTCGATGTTGATGATCTCCCGGTCACGTGCGGGGTCAACCGCGCCAACGACATGCTGCACGTCGGGATCCTCGAAACAGCGCACTACATGCACGATCGCATCCACCTCGCGGATGTTCGCCAGGAACTGGTTGCCCAGTCCCTCACCCTCGCTCGCGCCTTTCACCAGCCCGGCGATGTCCACGAATTCCACCGCCGCGGGAACCGTTCGCTCTGGATTCACGATTTTGGCGAGCGCATCCAGCCGCGGATCGGGTACCTGAACTATCCCGGTATTCGGCTCGATGGTGGCAAAGGGGTAGTTGGCCACCAGCGCCCCGGCGGATGTAAGTGCGTTGAATAGCGTGGACTTGCCCACGTTCGGAAGTCCCACAATTCCTAGGCGTAGCATAGATCTCTGCTTTTGTTTACCACGAAGGCACGAAGGACACGAAGGTCACGAAGGACACCTGCATTTTGTCTTTGATCATTCCGCTTTTCTGTTGTTGTTTCTTTGATTTTTTTGTTGTTTTTCGTCTGCCACCGGCTGCGGCCATCTTGATGAGCCCTTCGTGACCTTCGTGTCCTTCGTGCCTTCGTGGTGAAGCAGTTACAGAGCGCCGCCTGAACCTAGAACTCCGAGCCCACTCACTTGTTGAACTGATTCATCGCCTTCTCGATGCCGTTCTCCAGCCACGACTCAACCGCCTCACTCATGGGATCGAGGAGGCCGTCTATAACCTCCCTTTCCTCGGCGCTGAATTCTCCGAGCACAAAGTCTGAAAGCTCACCGCCGGCCGGCGCCGGGCCGACCCCGATCCGCAGGCGAGCGTAATCCTGACGCTGCAGCACGCCTTCGACGCTCTTGAGACCGTTGTGCCCACCGGCCGATCCGGCGCCCCGCAGCCGGAATCGTCCTACCGGCAGCGCCACTTCGTCCACCACGATAAGTAGATGTTGGCTGGGGTCGAAGCCAGGGAGGGCGCGGAGTGGAGCGATGGCCGCGCCGCTCCTGTTCATGTAGGTCTGCGGCTTGAGAATTTTCACCGGCAGTCGCTGCCAGCTGCCTTCGGTCTCTCTCGCGCGCTCACCGCGGCGGAACCGGGGCAGTTTCCAGCGCTCCACCAACCGATCGGCCACGCGGAACCCGGCGTTGTGCCGGGTGTCCTCGTACTCCGGGCCGGGGTTTCCCAGCCCCACGATCGTGTGCAGAGCTTAGGCCTTGGTTTCGGCTTCGCCCTCGTCCGGCTTCGGCTTCCGGATGAGCTCCGGCTCGGTCGGAGCCACGACCTCTTCGACCACTGCCGGCGCCTCCTCCGTGCGAGGAGCAACCACGGTGCACACCGGTGTGTCCGGGTCGTTGAGGATCTCGGCCTTCTCGATGCGAATGTCGCGCACGAAGAGGGAGTGACCGATGGTCAGGGCGGTGACGTCCAGCTCCACGTGATTCGGGATGTCAGCCGGAAGAACCTCGATCTCCAGCTCGCGCAGCGAGTGGTCGAGGACGCCCCCGAAGTTGCGGACGCCGTCCGGAATGCCCACCAGGTGCACCGGTACGGAAAGGGTGACCTTCTCGTCCGCGCGAACCTCGTAAAGGTCGAGGTGCAGAATGTCGGCGGGGCGGACGGAGTCGCGCTGGATCTCTCGAATGAGCGCCTTGACCGCGGGACGCCCGTCCACGACGACATCCAGGACCGCCGTGCCGGCGCTGATGCCAACCAGCATCTTGTTTAGCGCGGCCGTATCGATGGCGAGTGCCTCGGGCGTGCGGTTGTGCCCGTAGATCACGCCGGGCACCTTGCCTTCCCGCCTGAGGCTCCGGGCCGCGCCCTTACCGGTGTTGGAGCGGGTTGCCGCTTGGAGGTTGGCTTGCTGGGACATGGTTTTCTCTCGCTAAGGGGCTATTGGCTATTGGCTGTTGGCTGTTGGCTCGAAACGGTTCCGGGCCGGGAGTAGCCCATAGCCAATAGCGAGCAGCCAATAGCCTTCTCTAATCAAACAACGAGCTCACCGATTGGTCGCTGTGGGTGTATCCGATGGCCTTGGCCAGCAGGCCGGCGATGGAGAGCACCTTCAGGCGATCAAAGCGCCGCTCCGGCGGAATGGCGATGGTATTGGTAACGGCCATCTCTTTCACGCCCGACGCCATAAGCCGGTCCACCGCCGGCCCGGACAGCAGCGCGTGGGTGGCGCAGCAGTACACATCTTCCGCACCCAGCCGCTTCAACGCCGTCACTGCCTCCGCCATGGTACCGGCGGTATCGATCATATCGTCCGGGATGATGCAGTCCTTCCCGGTTACCTCACCCACCACGTTGAGCACCTCGGCGATGTTGGCCGACGGACGCCGTTTATCGATGATGGCAAGCGACGCGTTGAGCCGCTTGGCGAATCCGCGAGCCATCTTGGCGGAGCCGACGTCCGGAGCTACGATCACGAGATCGCGCAGCGACTTCTGCCGGTAGTGGTTCACGAAGACCGGGGCCGCATAAAGATGGTCGACCGGCAGGTCGAAAAATCCCTGCAGCTGGTGCTGGTGGAAATCCATTGCCAGCACCCGGTCCGCCCCCGCCATAGACACCATGTTCGCCATCAGCTTGGCGCTGATTGCCACCCGCGGCTGGTCTTTCCTGTCCTGCCGGGCGTAGCCGAAGTAGGGAATGACCGACGTGACCCGGGCCGCGCTGGCCCGCTTGGCGGCATCCATGAGGAGCAACAGCTCGATCATGTTCTCCGCCGGCGGATTGGTCGGCTGAATGATGTAGACGTCACGGCCACGAACATTCTCGTCGATCTTGACGAAGAGCTCGCCATCGGCAAATCGCCGGAGCGTGACCTGGCATAGAGGCTGCCCCAAATGGGCGGCCACCTCTTCGGCAAGGGGGCGGTTGGCCGACCCGCTCAGGAGCAGCATCTGGCTGCGCGACAGCGACAGGTCCGTCATGGTTTACAGCCCGCAAACGTAGCCGCCTCAAGCGCGTGGAGTCAACCGCGGGAAGGCGGTCCAGCGGGTGTCATGTGATGCAGATACCAGCGCTCGGCTGGGCCTGCCGATAATCTCCACCCCAGCGCCTATGGGTTAGCCGCCACAGTTGTGGGCCCGCCGCACCGTTGTGCCGTTGTGGTGAGCCAATGAGCTAGGTTTGTGTGGCATTGCCTGTTGCGGGCCTCGGTCCAGCGGGACCGGCTGGGGCGGAGCGGCTGGCACGGCTCTGGCGCATGCGGCGGGCGGATCGCGTGGTGGCTGCGCGCATCAATCTGTCGACTTCCTGTGGGTTCTTGTCACCTTTGGCTGGAAGAGAGTTCTATGCAATCAATCCGTTTGCTTGCTGGGGTAACCGCAGTCCTGATCCTGGGGTCGGCCTGCGGTGGCGATGGGGGCAATGGGCCGGGCGAGAATCGCGCCCCGGTGGCAGCCTTCAGTGAGGTCTGTACTCCACTGAACTGCGTATTCACCGACGCCAGCACCGATCCCGATGGCGCTGAGACCATCACCACGCGTAGCTGGACCTTCGGCGATGGGACTACTGGCACCGGAGCGAGCGTGACGCACCCCTACGCCGCCCCGGGCACCTTCGCGGTCGGCCTCACGGTGACCGATAACGGCGGCCTGACCAACGTCTTTTCAAAGAACGTCGTCGTGACCGGGGCACCAGATCCCGGCAACACCCCGCCGACGGCCAGCTTCAACACCAGCTGCGACGACGCTGGGAACTGCACGTTTACCAGCACCAGCTCTGATGCCACGCCGGGTGCTATCACGGCGTACGCGTGGACCTTCGGCGACGGCGCCACCGCGACTGAGCAGAATCCCATTCATGACTACGCCGCCGTTGCCGCTCCGACCGACTTCACGGTGACGCTCACTGTGACGGATAACAACGGCGCCACCGATGACGCATCGCAGGTGGTTCGAGTGTCTCCTCCGTCGGCCGAGCTGTGCCAAACGGCTGGCAAACTGGTGACCTGCACTTTGGATGTGGCGCAGCGGTCTACGGTGAAGCTCACCATAACCGAAGTGTTTTGCGAGCTCACAGGGAACAGGCTCGAGGTCGAGCTACCGAGACGGCAAACGGCCTTCGCCAACCTGTGCGTGAGAACCGTTGGGGAGGAATACACCGTCAGCGCCGTCGGTGGAGCTCCGCTGGTGATCGAGGCGGGCAACGATCTGGTACTCAAGTTCACCCAGGGCACGGGTGACCCGACGGATCCGCCTCTGGGCAGCCCCGCGGTCAGGATTGAGGGAAGCTACCCGACCTGGACTCTCAAGTTCGATGACGGAGGCAACCCGACCGGAGCTGGTGAGCCGGACTTCACTGACGTTGTCTTCTTGGTCCAGGCGACCTCCGCGCCATAAGGGCAACCAGAGCACTGAAGCGGCAGCACCCCGCCGGAGGTGAACCCTCCGGCGGGCACCAAGGAACCTCAGCACTCAAGATCTAAACCGCGATTGGCTGGCCAAGTGCAGTGACCGCCGGAGAGGACATCCTCCGGCGGGCAGGACGGCAGTCTGCGGCCGATCCGCAGCGAACGAAACCCATCTACCCCCTGAGGCGCACCATGAGAGCGATTTGGCTCGCAGCACTAATTGCTGGGGCGGGCCTGGCTACGGCCTGCAAGGACTCCGACGGTCCGGATGATTCGATCGGCCCGGTCAACAATGCACCAGAAGCAAAGTTCTCCTTGCGGTGCCAGGCGCTCCGGTGCGACTTCACCGATGCCAGCACCGATGATGCCGGTGTCGCGAGCTGGCAGTGGTCCTTCGGAGAAGCTGGCTCGTCGTCCCAACGGCACCCGGTCTACACCTATGGCAGCGCGGGCTCCTACAGCGTCAGCCTGACGGTCACGGATGACGAGGGTAAAACGTCGACGGTATCGCACCAGGCTCTGCCGACGCCGCCCGCAGTCACGTCGCTCTCGTGCGTCGATGGCTCAGCTCCGGGTGGGTTCGTCGCCTGTACCCTGAGGCTGGAGCAGGAGGCCGGCTTCAAGGTCGTCCTGACCGGCAGCCGTTGCGAGGCCCACGGGAACCTTTTCCGTATTACCGCACCGGTGGCCAAGACGCTCACTACGGATGGCTGCTACGAGCAGGCCGGGAAGCAGCTCGTCTTCGCTGCCGCGTTCGCGGCGGGCACCGAGATCAGCGCCGAAGTTGCCGCACCGCTGCTGAACAACCCCCCGCAGCTTCGCGTGAGCGGCAGCTACCCCGAGTGGGTGCTCACATATGAGGATGGCGTGGACCAGGACTTCGACGATATGGTGCTCACGCTGACGGCCCTGCCCACCGGCAACTAAAAGACGCATACGGACACAGCCTCGGCGCCGTCAGGTCGCATCCTGGCGGTACCGAGGCTGGTTTCGTTTTGTCATGATGGAGGGAATGTGTCTCGCTCCTGGCTGGTACCCTGCTTTCTGCTCTGGACCGGATGCTCGGATGGTCCGGTGCGTTCCGGTTTCCTCGAACGCGAGAGTGAGCCGACGCTTCTGCTACGGTGCCAGGAGGGCCGGGTTACTGCGTACATCTCCTTGACCCCACCGGAGGAGCTGGAGGCCGGCGCGATACCCGACGATGCCGTGCCGGTCGAACTCGACTCCACGCCCGCCTGCTGATTCCGATTGAGCGTTGGGTCGGTTGTGCCCTCCGTCGGAACTGGTGGACGGCCGGGGCAGGGGCGGTTTAGCTTTTCGCATTCGAACTTCACGGAGAGCTAAGTCGTGCGCATTGGAGTCATGCTGCGGCATTACGACCAGCACGGGGGCGGGGTGCGGGTCTATACCCGCAAGCTCCTCCAGGCGTTGCTCGGTCTGCACACCGGGCACGAGTTCATTCTTTTCTACCGGAATCCAACTTCGCTCGGCAGCCACGCGGCCGATCCGCAGACGGTAGAGGTTGCCCTCTCCGCCCCCAGCGTCCTGCTGTGGGACCAGGTTGCCGTGCCCCTGGCCGCGCGCCGCTACGGCATCGACCTGCTCTTCAACCCCAAATACTCCATAGCGCTGGCCGTGCGATGCCCCAGCGTGTGGGTCTGTCACGGGCTCGACTGGTACGTGATGCCCTGGGCCTCCAAGTTCGTGGATCGACTCAGCCACCGGTATCTGGTTCCACGTTACGCCGCCAAGGCAGACGCGATCATCGCCGTCTCCGAGATTACCCGCCAGCATGTGATGCAGTACCTCAAGGTCGAGCCCGACCGGGTCGCCACGGTCTACTCGGGAATGGGCGACGCGTATCGGAACCCTGGAGATCCGGAGCGCCTGCGGGCTGTCCGGGAGAAATACCGGCTGCCGGAGCGCTTCTTCCTGTATGCGGGCGCAATCTATCCACCCAAGAACTTCGCCCGTCTGGTGCGCGCCTTTGCCAAGGTCGGGCCTCCCCGAGGGATACACCTCGTGGTGGCGGGAGGCGAGAACCGTTTTCTCTCCGAGCATGAGCTGCGGGAGCCGGAGGCTCTCGGAATCGCGGACTGGGTGCGGTGGCCGGGGTGGATCGATGGTGAGGAAGATTTGGCGGCGCTCTACGCCATGGCGGAAGCGCTCCTGCTCCCATCGCTCTTCGAGGCCTGCCCGCTGCCAATCCTCGAGGCCATGGCAGCCGGCTGCCCGGTGGTGACCGCCGACCGGTATGGCACCCAGGAGATGGCCGGCGGAGCCGGCGTGCTGGTGGATCCCGAGTCGGTAGACAGCATCGCCTCGGGAATGGTGCGAGTACTGGAGGAGCCGGGGCTCAGAGCAGACCGGGTCCAGGCCGGACGCGAGCGGGCCCGGGCTTTCAGCTGGCCGCGGTGCGCGAAGGAGACCCTGGCGGTGCTGGAGCGCGCCAGTGGGGGGCAGGTGCCAGGATCGGGGGAGCGTTCCTGATGGCGCCGATCGAGCTGCTGGTTAACGCTCGACACTTGAGCGGGCCCTGGACCGGCACCGAAGTGTACATGGCCCGGCTGTTGGAGGCGTTGAGCCGAACGGGGCAGGTGCAGATCAGCGCACTGACATGGGCCCCGCTCGGTATGAACCTCCCCGGTGTGCGGGAGGTCATACCTGCCCGCCGCCCCGGTCTCCGTCCCGGATCGCTTTCGGCCACTCTCTGGAAGCACTGGTTCGATCAGTGGTACGCTCTCCGTGCCGTCGCGCCGAAGGAGGGAATTCTCTACCACGGCATGGATGGGTTCCTGCCCTACTCCCTGCGCTCGCGCGACCGCTGCGTCACCACGGTTCACGATCTCGGATGGCAAGCGCATCCCGAGCTCTTTGACCGGCGCCTGCGTCTGATGTATGGCGCCTTGTTTCCGTGGGTGCTGCGGCGATCCGACCGGTTCATTGCGGTGTCCCGTTACACTGCCGACGACTTGATGCGGCGAGCCGGCGTGCCGGGCTCGAAGATCGATGTGGTCTATCACGGTCTCGATCCCGCCTTCACGGCGGCTCACCCGAGCTCCGGTGCGGCGAGGTCGGAACCGTATGTTCTGGCGGTGGGCGGGGTGTCACCCCGAAAGAACACTCGCCGCTCGATCGAGGCTTTCAGCCGCTGGCGGGGGAGGGGGGGGCATCGCTCTGCCTATCGGCTGCTCATCACCGGCACGTCGCTCGACCGCGACTACGCCGGGAACGGAGCGATGCCGCCGGAGGGTGTGTCGCTGCTGGGGTACGTCGACAAGGCTGAACTGCCCGGCCTGTATGCCGGAGCCGCCGCTTTCCTCTATCCCGGGATCTACGAGGGATTCGGACTCCCCATCATCGAGGCGATGGCATGCGGCACCCCGGTAGTGACGTCCACTACGGGCGCAGCGCCGGAAATTGCGGGGGGCGCCGCCGTCCTGGTGGATCCGTTCGATGTGGACAGTATTGCGGCTGGACTCGAGAGAGCGACAACTACCGGGGAAGCCGATCGGCTGCGCTCTCTGGGGCAGCAGCGAACTCGCCTGTTCGACTGGAGCGCAGCCGCAAACTCGACTCTGGAGGTCTATCGGCAACTTCAATCGAGATGACGGAGTCGCTCGTTTCAATCTCGACCTTCCCGGAATACCGCCCCACCTTGGATCAATGTCTGCTTTCTGCCTTCCGCCACATCGCCTCTTACTCCAGAACACGGTGAATGACGGGCGAGACGTCAACGGGCGCAAGTTCCAGGGCGCGGCGACCTATGTTCTCAAGGTGTGCCAGGCCGGTACCTCGACGTGCTCGAACCAAGTCACCGTGGTCTTCCCGTAGCGGAAAACCACACGGGGCCACGGACCAGCCGCAGCGCCGTGTAGTCTCACTCCTGTCGGTGCTCAGGACCCGCGGCAGCCCCTGGTGCTCCGGTTCTGCGCCTTACTGCGCAACATGGACATCGCCTCCTTCATACTGCTCGAGGACAGGTAAGCGGCATCATACTTCCAGCTGATGAAGGCGCACGGATAGGAGCTGCTCAGCATCCTCGACCCCCATGTCTTCACCTGGCTTGCGGTCATCGCCGATGAGTTGGGGCCTCCCTTGAGGATGTTAAGCCCAACAACCAGCGCCAGTCCTTTGCGTTTGGCGTCGGCCACATTCCGCGAGAGGAAGACGTCGACATCGCCCTTGCGGTGGACGTACTGGGCCCAGGCGGCATCAAGATACCGATAGGTACCGCTCCACTTAGCCAGATAGCTCGACTCCGTCCGCACGACTGTCGGAAGCTTCGGCCAGATCTGCTTGCTGTACCTCGCCATTTCCTCCACGGTGGAAGGCGGAACCGGTCTGCCATTCCAGTTGCTCGGGTCGTTCGGCTCGTCGAGCAGGTAATGTCCTATGATGGTGCCGTCGTTGATGTACGAGGAGAAATTCTTGCTTCTGAACCGGTCGACCCGGACCTTCCATCGGTTCAAGTCAAAGTGGCCGTTGCTGTCCAGGTAATGAGCGCTGCTACCGGCAAACATGAGCGTGACTCGGCCACCGCGCGCCTTGACGACGGCCAGGCTGGGCAGAAGCTCCCACGGCTTGAGGGTTAGCTTGGCGCCGTTGAACAGTGGTCCGAATGCGTGGGTCGGCTGGTCGAAGGTACCCATGGGAATGCCGCCGGCGAAGGAGACGCTCGCGACCGTGCTGGGTGTAGAATCGCTCTGCGCCCCAAGCGCCGCGGTTGCCGCCTGGTCCGGGTTGAGCGGACCTAGGCGGTCGCCGTCACAGGCACTGAGACCGAAAAGGACTGAAACGGTGGCGATCGCTCGAAACCGAGTCGGTCGGCGGGCCAGCTTTAGAGTGTGCGACATGCGTGTTCCTTTCTCGTGTCGATCGAGAGGGGGCGACCACAGCCATAGTGCGGCAGGCGAGCGGGTCGACGCCGGCAGGGCCAAAGCGGCGGCTCGTCGTGTGTTCCTGACGCAAGGGGTAAAGCGACTGGCCTTGCCCCGGATGTGGTACGAAGGTTCCGGCTAAAACGACGGGGGATAGTGAATGAAGCGCGAAGGAATGATCACCAGGGCGGTGTCATCTCGTGGTCTCGTTGCTCGCGCGGCTACAGGATGGTCAGCCGCGTTCCATCGGTCAACTGGAAAAAATCATACAGTCTGTACCTGGTTGAGCGGGGCAGCAGTTGCCATTAGGAAGGCCACAGGTACGTCTCATGCAGAAAGTATCGGCCGTACGTGAAAGTATAGGTCGAGGCGCAGTAGCCGCCGCGCGGTGGTTGCTGGGACAGGGCGATTGTTGAATTGGCCCTGGTGGATTCGAACCACCATTAACGGATCCAAAGTCCGCTGTCCTGCCGTTGGACGAAGGGCCATCGCTGGTCGGGCTACCGGAAGTCTGAACCTAAACAATCTCCCAGCAGGGACGAAGGGCCCGTACCGGAGCAGACTTCTTGCTATGCGCCTTCGAACGTTCGTATTTTCGGGGTGTCCTCTACATCGGCGCTTTGTTCCTCTGCATTCCCCGGATGACCGAGACTACCCTCCCGAGCGTGAATCGCTGGCCCGATGTGCCGGTCCTGTGGGCGGCTCTCCTCGCCGCCGCCGCGACAGGCTGCGATCAAAGTTTGAAGCCGGACCCTCCGGGAGAAGGGGCAGCGCTCGTCTCAGCGGTCTACGTCTGCGGCAACAAATTCGATCTTCAGAATCGGAGTGCCGTCGAGCTGGCCGTGCGGTATCAGGTGACCAGCACCCCCGAGCAAGGTGAATTGCTCCTGCCCCCCCGGCTCAGCGAGAGCACTCCCAGCACCACCCGCCTGACGACCCTTCAGAACGGCGCCTTGCAGCTCTTTTCCGAAGGGGATGGAATCGCCCCGGTAAGCAATGCCGGTCCACCCTGTCAGCCGACGATTGCCCACCCCGAGCCTCAAGCAACCGTGGGAGAATGGTCGCTTCCATTCGATTGGCCTGTGGTGGCGGCCCATCTCCACCTGCTTCCCAACGGGGATGTTCTCTCGTGGGGCAGAGTCGGGGATCCACATGTTTGGCATCAGGAAACTGGAGCATTCACGGCGGCTCCCAGCTCGACCGAGGTGTTCTGTAGCGGCCACGCATTTCTCCCCGACGGCCGCCTCATCGTCACGGGCGGACACATCAGCGAAGCGCACGGGCTGCCCGACGCCAACATCTTCGACCCCGCGCCCCAGACGTGGACGCCGGTGGCGCCGATGAGCCGGGGCCGCTGGTATCCCACCAATACCACGCTGGCTGACGGTCAGGTCCTCACCCTCGCCGGCCGAGACGAGATGAGTACTCCGGTGGAGATTCCAGAGGTCTGGACTGGCGCTGGGTGGCGTGCTCTGTCAGGAGCCGGTCGGGAGCTGCCCTACTACCCCCGCGCGTTCGTGGCGCCCAACGGCTTGGTGTTCTACGCTGGCGAGCTGCAGCAGAGTGCCTACCTCGACCCCAGCGGTGCAGGTCACTGGACATCCGCCGCCCCCAGCCAGTACGGGCGCCGTGACTACGGCTCGGCGGCTATGTACAGCCCCGGGCGTGTGATGATCGTGGGCGGCAGCGACCCTCCCGATGGAGCCCCGACGAGCACCGCCGAGGTAATCGATCTCAGCTCCGCCCTGCCGGTGTGGCGGTACACGGAATCCATGACCTACCCCCGGCGCCAGTTCAACACCACCCTGCTGCCGGATGGCAGCGTGCTCGCCACTGGCGGAACGAGTGCAGCGGGATTCACCGAACCCGCCGGGGCGGTGCGTGCCGCAGAGGTCTGGGATCCGGCGACAGAAAGCTGGAGGGTACTTGCCAGTGGCCGGGTGACTCGGGTCTATCACTCGACCACACTTCTCCTGCCGGACGGCAGGGTTCTCCACGCTGGCAGCGGCGATGGCGGAGGTCTTCCTCGTGAGCTGAACGCGGAGATTTTCTCTCCTCCATACCTGTTCCGCGGCCCCAGACCCTCGATTCTCGAGGCGCCCGCCTCAGTGGCGTACGGCCAGCAATTCTTCCTGGCCACTCCGGAGGCGCCCGGCGTGGTCCGGGCCACCCTAATACGGATAGGCTCGGTGACTCACGGTTTCGATCAGAACCAGCGCTTTCTCGACCTCTCGTTTCAGAGAGCCCCCGGCGGCCTTACAGTGGCGGCCCCCCAAAGCGGGAGTTTCGCGCCGCCGGGTCATTACCTGCTGTTCATCCTGAATGACGAGGGCGTGCCCTCCACGGCCAGGATCGTGCGAATCAGCTAGCGGCGCTCGTCGGCCCAGGGTCGGGCGCTGCGATGGTTTCGACCGGCGTAACGACTCCGTGCTTGCGGCCGAGCATCATTGCGGCGTCCTCTCGATCACGAACCGAGCGGTAAATGGCGAAGAGAGTGGAGCCGGAGCCGCTCATGCGGCAGAGCAGGGGTCGCGTGGCCACGAGCGCCTCGAATGCGGCGCGAACTTCGGCATGGCGGCCAAACACGGCCGATTCGAAATCGTTCCCCGCCATCCGGGCAATGTCACCCCAGCGCGACAGCACCTCGAGGTCGAGAGCCACGGCTCCCCGGCGTCCCGCCGATTGCCTGGCGGCATCAACCCAACCATACGCCTCCGCGGTTGCAATCGGCACGCGAGGCGTCAGCAGCAGGGCAGGTGCCGGGGGCAGCGGCGGGAGCCGCAGCATCCGCTCGCCTCGATTCCAGGCGAGCGCCAGCGGAGCTCCACTAAAAAAGAATGGAACATCACTGCCGAGGCGCGCCGCGAGCTGCAGCAGCTCGTGCCGGGGAATGGCGTCACCCGCGAGCCGGTTGGCGGCATGAAGCGCCGCCGCCGCATCGCTGGACCCCCCGCCAAGGCCCGCCCTAACCGGAATGCGCTTCGTGAGGGTGAGGTGAATCGAGAACCGGTGGCCGACTGCTTCCAGGACGGCGGTGGCGGCCCGTACGGCGAGGTTTTGTTCGGGAGGTCCGACATCAAGTCCCTCGACGTCGATGGTTACCCCCCGCCCCTCGCGCCGCTCGGCTCGAACGGTGTCCGCCAGATTAACCAGACAGAGGAGAGTCTCGACCCCGTGATAGCCGCTCTCCTCCCGTGCGAGCACGCGCAGGAAAAGGTTGACCTTGGCCCCGGCGGTCAGCACGACCGCTGGTCCGGTCAGGTGGAGCTCCCGCGCAACATTCTGAATCCCTCGGGACTCCGCACCATGGACCAGAGGCCCAGCAGTGTGATAGGTACGAAGGTAGTGACGTGAAAAGAAATGGCGTAAGAAAAAGCCAGGCTGCTCGATATGCCGTAAAGAGCCAGCACCGCAACGATCACCGCTTCAAAAGGACCAAAGAAGCCGGGCGTCGAAGGTATGGAGATTCCGAGGATAAGCAGGCCCTGTAGCAGAAGCGCTCCGGTGTAGGTAACCGGAATGTCGAACGCGGCGAACCCCACGTAGTACGCCAGCGCATTGACCAGCCACAATACGAGCGACCAGAAAACCACTCCAACCAGCCTGGCCGGTGAACGCAGGACGGTCAGGCCTTGCCGGATTCCCTCGATCAGGTCGACGATCCGATCCGCGAGACCGGGGTGAGGAAGCACCCTCCTGACCATACGTTCCGCCGCGAGCGGAGCCACCACAACCACGGCTGCCAGCAGCAAAGCCACCATTACGATGACACCCCCCAGGCGGGCAAGCTGTGCCACCGACGAGCCGGCCACAGTGACCGAGCCCGGCAGACCAGGGTTCAACAGCGCGAGGGTGAGCAGCCCAACAACGGTGAGTCCATCGAAGATGCGCTCCACGGCGACGGAGGAGATCACCGTCGTGAACCGTGCTCCTGTGAGCTTGGCCGCGGTATAAGAGCGGATCAGCTCGCCGGCGCGGAGCGGAAGCAGGTTGTTGGCCATGAAGCCGAGCGCAATCGCGTGCCATAAGGGCCCTGAGGGATACGGCTCGCCCCGCTCATCTCTGAGCAGCAGCCGCCAGCGTACCAACCGGAGGGGAAAGGTCAGGGTGGCGAGAACGATTGCGGCCGCGAGCGGCCCGGGCCGCGCGGATGCGAGGTGGCGGAGCACGTCTTCCATACTGACATCACGCAGAGCCCAGGCCAGCAGCCCAACAGATGCTGCAACGCCGACCAGGGCGGGCATGACCCGGCGGAAAAGACTCCGCCGGCCTGGAGGATCAGGATTGCTCAAGCGCCAGCGGAACGAGGTCGAGCAGCTCCTGGAGCAGCGGTTGCAGGGATTCCAGACTCGCGTCGCGGGTGAGCTCAGCGGCGATCTGATGACGCACGGTGACTGCCCGCTTCAGCGCGGCCTGCCCCCGATAGATCAGGGTACCAATGGCAACTGTCTCCGCGTCCGGTTCCCGAAGCAGCAACGCTTCGAGCGACGAGGCAGCGGGGCCGCGCTGTCGAATCAGCAGATCGAAGGTTCGGAAGCTCGCCTCGATGCCAGGCGGAGGGCCCGCTTCCACCGCAGGGTCGGGCGCCAGACTGTGGATCGAGACCACATCGGCCTCGTCGTAGCCCAGCGACTCGATCGGTACTATCGGCAGGTCGCCCTCGGCCGGGGCCTCTCCCGCACGCAGTTCGTCCAACCGGTGGGCGACGTCGAGCAGGCGGCGGGAGATGAGCATGCGGTCGTCGGCTTCTCCGACTGCCCGCAGCAACTCGCCGGCCTCCCGCAGGCGCGCCACCAGCTGCAGGAGCGAACGGCTGGCGACACCGGCAGCGAGCGCCTCCTGAGCCGAGCGGGCAAAGATGCCGAGCGCGCCAGCTACCGGGTCAGGGCTCGGTGTGCCCGCCGATCGAAGGGCACTCAGCAGATGGTACAACCGGAGATCACGCTGAGTGGCGGAGCGGGCAGCAGCGATCAGGTCCGCCGTCTGGCACAGATGCTCGCCGTGGCTCACGAGTTCGACCGGGCCGAGCGGCTCAGGTGCGGTAAAATGTGGCTGAGACGCCGGCTGCGTCAGCGGCTCGGGGTCTCCCGAGAAGTAGAGTGACTCGATTGAGACTACATCCCGTTCCACCGCGAAGGCACGAAGCAGCAGCTCGGTGAATCGGGCTGCTTCCTCGGCATCGGGGTCGGGTCTGCCTCGTTCGGCAACATCGCGGGAGATGCGGGTGAGAGCCTGACTGGCACGGTCCATCACCTGATCGACATCGGGCGGCGGCGCGAAGAGGCGCGTGAGATCGCCGATGGCCAGCTCGATGCCATCGAGAATTTCAGGAAGCGGGGTCAGGTCGCCCAGTTCCGCCAGCCCTCGCAGCGACTGCATGCGTCGGATCACATTATAGAGGGGCTCGCGCTCGCCGGGGGTTGCCCGGAGCGCTCGGGCGGCTCGATCGAGAGCACTTGCGATCAGAGCTCCTTCACGGGCAACGAACGCCCGTACCCCGGTGTGCAGGTCCGGCCGGTCGGCTTCACCCGGGTTTGCAACCACTTCGGTGGTGGTCCGGCCGGCCAGCGCTTCGAGTCCTCTGGCGAGGCGGAAGGCTCTTGCGGTATCGGCCTCGGTCCACTCCCGGGAGTGGTGCACCAGCAGCCGGAACTCCTCGATGGCCTGGGCCACCTGCTCGCGAGTGGCTGCGTCCCAGTTTCGCTTGTGCTCGCGATGGGCGCGCGCCAACGCCTCCAACCCCGCGGCAGCCAGGGCGATCTGGGTCTGGGCCGCCATGAGTGCAGACCCCCGGAGCACCCGAGCGGTGCGCAGGAGCTCGTCCGCCGGCGGTGCATCCGGCTGAGATACCAGGTTCTCGAGCCGATCCAGACACTCGCCGGCTTCCAGGGCGAAAAAGTCTGCGGCCCCGAGGGGATTGGTCATTAGAGGCTTTGGGCTATTGGCTGTTGGCTATTGGCTAGTAGCCAAACTTCGGCCAGAATGGCATCGCATCAAATTAGTTGAAGTCATGAGTTTTGGCGCATCTCCGGCCACTAGCTCCCAGCCGATAGTCAACAGCCAATAGCCAACAGCCAACAGCCAATAGCTATCCCCCCATCGCCTTCCTCATCTCCAGCACTGCCGCGCCCATCCCCACCATGATCGATCGGCTGATCACGCTGTGGCCGATGTTGAGCTCCTCGATCTCGGGCACCGCGGCCACCGGACCCACGTTGGCATAGGTCAGTCCATGGCCCGCGTGGACCGATAGTCCCATATCGGCGGCATGCCGTGCGGCGCGCCGGAGCTCGTCCAGGGCGGTGTCGTCCCGTCGCCAGGAATTGGCGTAGCGCCCGGTGTGCAGCTCGATAGCCGGCACTCCGAGGTCCTTGGCGGCGTCCACCATGCTGAAGTCGGGGTCGATGAAGAGGCTGATTCGAGCTCCGGCCTCTTCCAGCCGCCGAATGGTCTCTCGCATCCGGGGGTGGGGCCGACTGAGGTCCAGACCGCCCTCGGTTGTGATCTCCTCGCGCCGCTCGGGTACCAGCGTTGCCTGGTAGGGGCGCACACGGCAGGCCAGCGCGACCACCTCAACGCTGGTGGCCAGCTCGAGGTTGAGCACCCGAATGGCATCCCTGAGCCGCTCTACGTCGGCATCGTGGATGTGCCTGCGATCCTCCCTCAGGTGGGCGGTGATCCCGTCGGCGCCGGCCTGCTCGCACAGCAATGCGGCGGGTACCGGATCGGGCTCGTCCGCGCGTCGTGCCTGGCGCACGGTGGCCACATGATCGATGTTGATATACAGCCGCGTGGACATCATTGCTCACCGCTCCAGGCCCGGTTAACTTCGCAAACCTAACATTAGCTGAGCGAGAGACTTGTGACCAAGCAATGGAGTCTTGGAATGGCGCTCCTCCTGCTGGCCTGCGGTGGCGGTGGCAGCGCTCCTTCCGCCGAGCCTGCTACGTCCGCAAAGGGAGCCGTACGGAGCTTCATGCAGGCGGTGGCCGACAGTAACGTCGAAAGAATGGCGTCGCTCTGGGGCACGGCCAATGGTTCCGCCTCCAAAACCAAACAGCCCCCCGACTGGCGGCGCCGGGTGGCCATCATGCAGGCCTATCTCCGCAACCAGTCTTTCCGCATTACCTCCGACGAAGCTGAAGCCGACGTGAATCGCCGCATGCTCCAGGTCGAGATTAAGCGGGACGCGTGCACTTGGCTGGTGCCCTTCGTGGCCGTCAAGGCGCGCGACGAGGTCTGGCTGGTCACTCAAGTCGACCTGGCCGCGGCGGGCAACCCCGCGCGTCCTTGCTCGGATAGGGCGGCGGCAGCGGACACCGCTCCACAGGGCTAATCCGGGAACCTTCCCCCCGCCGCCCGCTGTTATCTTCAGGTTGGCTAGTCGCTCAGTTCGAGCAGAATTCCTGCGGTTGCCTTGGGATGCAGGAAGGCGATCCGGTGTCCCGCGGCGCCAGTGCGGGGAACCTCGTCCACGAGACGGTATCCCGCTGCCCGGCACGCCTCCAGTGCCGCATCGAGATCGGCCACTCGGTAGCAGATGTGGTGAATGCCGGGGCCACGCTTGGCCAGGAACTTTGCGATTGGGCTGTCGGCTGTCAGTGGGCACAGGAGCTCCACCTCGGACTCTCCGAACGGAAGCGACAGGATGGTGGTCCCATCGACGGTTTCGGGCGGATGCGGTAGGAGGCCCAGGACGTCCCGATAGAAAGCGAGCGCCGCTTCCAGGTCGGGTACCGCAATTCCGACATGGGCGATACGGGGGCCATCAGGCACCGGTTCCTCCGGACAGGTGAGAGACAGTGTGGGCTGGCGGTCTGCTGCCCACCAGTGAAATACATAACAGGAGAATAAACAACATGGGCGCGACGAATACTTTCACGGTGCACGTGAGCGACGCCTCGTTCGCTGCCGAAATCGAGCAAGTGAACGGACTGGTGCTGGTAGATTTTTGGGCGTCGTGGTGCGGGCCATGCCAGATCGTGGCGCCGATCCTTGACCAGCTCGCCGGCGAGTACCAGGGGAAAGCCAAGGTGACCAAGGTGGATGTGGACGCAAACCAGCGGACGGCAATGCGGTTCAACGTCCGCTCGATTCCCAGCATCCTCTTCTTCAAGAACGGGCAGCACGTGGATACCGTCATCGGCGCGGTGCCCAAGGCCACGCTCGAAGGAAAGATCAAGCAGCATCTGAGTTAGGCGGTAGACGAAGAGGCGGTAGATGCTTCACCTACCGCCCTATTAAAATCCAGCCATGTCCACTCCCGGCACCCTCTACATCGTGGCGACTCCGCTCGGTAACCTGGGCGACCTGTCGCGACGCGCCGGGGAGGTTCTGGCGAAGGTGCCCGTCGTTGCGGCGGAGGACACCCGGCGCACCCGTGGACTGCTGAGTCACCTGGGCGCGCGGCCCACCCTCCTGAGCTTTCACGCCCATTCGGGAGAGAACCGGCTGGACGGTCTCCTGGACATTCTGCGCTCAGGCCGCGATGTGGCGCTGGTATCCGATGCGGGCACGCCTTCGGTCAGCGACCCCGGCACGGATCTCGTGGCTGAGGCCCGGACCGCCGGTATCCCCGTGGTCCCCATTCCCGGGCCCTCGGCCGTGGCCACCGCGCTCTCTGCGGCGGGGCTCCCAGCCGATCGCTACCTCTTTCTTGGCTTCATACCCCGAAAGGGTAAGCTGCGCTCCCGACTCCTCAGCCGCGCCGCCGTCGAGGAGTGGAGCGTGGTGTTCTTCGAGGCACCACCCCGATTGCTGGCGCTCCTGGAGGATCTGATCCCGCTGACGGGTCCCGGCAGAACTGCGGTGGTAGGGCGCGAGCTGACCAAGATGCATGAGGAGATCCGAGCCGGGACTTTGGGCGAGCTCGCCGACTATTATTCGGCGGTGCCGCCGCGGGGAGAGCTGACGGTCGTCCTTGGGGGAACCGGCGAGCCGGCGGCGGAGCCGGACCGTACTGAAGATGCTGTCGAACAAGCCACGACGCTGCTGGCCGAAGGGCTGAGCCGCCGTGAAGTGGTGCAACGCCTTACCCAATCGCTCGGCCTTCCCCGAAACGAAGCCTACAAGCTGGTGATGGAGCTGCCGTGATTTCAAGGATTCTCCTGGCCTTGTGCCTTGGGCCAGGCGCGCCGTCATCATCCTCGGATCCCGATCCCGTGATGACGGTCGGACGCCTCCACTACGACGGAGGCGGCGACTGGTACGCCAACCCTTCCAGCCTTCCCAATCTGTTGTCCGCCATCCGAGCCGGCACCACCCTCCGTGTGGCGGCCGTGGAGAAGGTCGTCACCCTAAGGGATGACGATCTTTGGAACGTGCCATATCTCTACATGACGGGGCACGGTAACGTGCATTGGAGCGATCGAGACCTTGTCACCCTGCGCCGTTACCTCCAACAGGGAGGGTTTCTCCATGCCGATGACAACTACGGGATGGATGTCTCGATTCGCCGCGAGCTAGGACGGCTCTTCCCTGACCACCCACTGGTAGAGGTTCCGCTCGATCATCCGATCTATCACCTGGTGTTCGATTTTCCGAAGGGAATTCCCAAGATCCACGCCCACGACGCCAAGCCGGCGCAGGGGTTCGGCATCTTCCTGGATGGCCGGCTCGTAGTGTACTACTCGTACCAAACCGATTTGGGCGACGGGTGGGAAGACCCTCAGGTGCACAACGATCCCCGGGCGAAGCGGGAGGCGGCATTGCGGATGGGCGTGAATCTCTTTGCCTACGCGGTAGGATTCGGCGGGTGACGGCACCTGCCACCCACGGTGCCCTTCAGCGGCTCGCCCAGCCTCTGCGGACTCGCAACGGGGCGGGTTGGGCCGCATTCGGGGTCGGCACCGTCGCCGTCCTCCTCGCCGCCTGGGCCTGGAGTGTGCGCCTCGGCTGGCTCAGCGCACCCTACTGGGTGTTGCTGGCGTGGGTCATGGCGGCGGCTGGTTTTTCCGCGGTGGTACATCTGGCATGGAGAACCCAGAAGCGGCTCTCGACGCCGGGGCTGGCTCGAAGGCTGGAAGAGCTGGGGGCTTGGCGGCGGGGAACGCTTACGGCGCTGCTCGACACCACCGCCTCCGGTACCAGCGGGCAGCTGCTCGAGCTTGCCGATCGCGCCCAAGCTGACGATGTGGCTCGCCGTGGTGCGGCCGCTGTCGCGCCCATCGCCCGGCCGGTGCGTCTGATAGGAAGCGCGGGCATGGCGTGTCTTGCGGTGGGAGTTGCGGCATTTACCTCCGCAGGACCCGTGCGTGGTTCGGCCGCGGCGCTCTGGCACCCACACCGCGCGTGGGAGGCCACCATTGCCCCGGTTCGTCTCGTGGCGTCGGCGGATCTGGTGGATCGGGGACAGCCGGTCGAGCTGCACCTCGAAGCCCTGGGCCGCAAGGCGGCAATGTTGTGGCTGCGCGCCCCCGGGGAGGCATGGAAGCCACGGGGAGTTCGGCTGGACTCACTCGGCCGCGCTACCGTCTCCACCCCGCCACTCCAGAGCGACCTCTTCGCCCGGGTCACCAGCGGTGGCCGCTCTTCGGACACTCTCTTGGTGCGAGTGCGACTGCCGGTTTTTCTGGGCTCGATCAGCGTGACGGCACGCTATCCCGCCTATCTCGGGCTGGAAAACGAACCGGTTCCCACCAGCGGGGACACTCTGATATTGCCAGTCGGGACCCGGCTGGAAACGCGGGGGGAGACTACCGCGCGCCTCGCGACGGCGGTCTGGCAATTCGGCGGCGAAAGCGATTCACTGGTGGTAACGGCTAGTCGTTTCGCTGGCACCTTCGTCCCTCTTCGTTCGGGTGAGTATCGCCTCGCGCTGACGACCGTTACCGGGGCACCCATCGCCGGAGACTCAGTTCGCCTGCCGGTTCGACTCGTGCCGGACAGCGCGCCATCGGTGGAGATCCCGGTGCCGGGCGCGGACACGCTCGCTCCCCTCAGCCTTCAGCTGCCACTGGTCATCGATGCCCGCGACGATCACAGCATCGCGGCGGTCACTCTCGAAAGCAGGCGCATCAGCCGGCTGGGCGTGGTTGATTCCGCCCGGCGGGACAGTATATCCGTACCCGCCGAACGCCCTGACCGTGCCATCCTGACCCATACACTCGACCTGAACCGCCGCGGGCTGCTGCCGGGCGACACCGTGAGGTATTTCGCGACTGCGAGGGATAACACACCTCGGGGACAGAGGGGCCGCTCGCGGGAGTTCGTGTTGCGATTGCCGACTATGAGCGAGGTGAGAGCGGCGCAGCGTCAGGCCACAGAGAACGTTTCCGCCCAGCTTGACTCGATCACCAAGGCCAGCAGACGAGTGGAGCGGCAGACCGACGATCTGGCGCGGGAGCGCTCCCGACCCAGCGAGGGCCCGGGCGCGAAGGACGGCGAGTCGCTCTCCTATGAAGAGGCCCAGCGGGGCCAGGCGGTGGCCAAGTCGCAGGAGGAACTTATCCGGCAGGCGGAGTCGCTCGAGAAATCGCTTGACGCCTTGCGCCGTAGCGCCGAGGCAGCCGGGGTGAACGATTCGGCTTGGCAGCGGCAGCTCTCCGAAATCCGCGACCAACTCGAGCGAGCGCTCTCCCCCGAGCTTCGCGAGAAGCTCGCTAACCTTCAGCAGGCGCTTAAGGACCTCGACGCCGAGCGCACCAAAGATGCGCTGGAACAGCTGGCCGAGGCGCAGACACAGCTCCGGGAGGCGCTGGAGCGGAGCCGCGAGCTGTTCCGGCGCGCCGCGCTCGAGGGAGATCTCGCCAATCTGGCCCAGGAATCGAAGGAGCTGGCGCGCGAACAGCGGGACTGGAACGAGCAGGTCGGCTCGGCCGATAGCTCCCGCAGCGCGCTGGCGGAACGGCAGCTGGCCGGACGCACCGACTCACTGGCGGCCGCGCTCGATCAGCTGTCGAAAGATGCTTCGGCCGAGAAAAGTCAGTCTGAGCTGCAGGACCTTGGGCAGCAGGCCGGGAAGGCTTCAAAACAGATGCAGCAAGCCGCCAGGTCCGCCCAGCGCGGGGAAAGGCCGAAGGCCAGGCAGCAGGGAGAAGAGGCGTCGCGCTCACTCGCGCCCTTGGGTGACCAATTACAGACCCGGCGGCAGGAGATGCAGCAGGAGTGGCGCAGGCAGGTGGTTCAAGCAATCGATCAAGCATTGAGCGAGACCAGCCGGCTGGCCGAACGCCAGCTCAAGGTGCAGGAGCAGCTTCGCGAGGGTGGAGAGCCTGACGCAGCCACCCGTTCCGAACAGGCCGCCCTCGAAGAGGGGATCCAGAAGGTACTGGAGCAGGTAAGGCGCGCCGGCGGCAAGAACGCACTCGTTCCCCCTCAGATAGGGGCGGCGCTGGGTGCCGCCCGGATGCGCATGCAGGAGACCCGCGAGGCCATCTCATCGGCGGCTCCCAACAGCCGCGAGGCTGCCGACCAGGCGGGAGAGGCAGTGGATGGCCTGAACACCGCCGCGCATCAATTGCTGCGGGCTCGGGGAGATGTCTCTGGCTCACAATCGGGATCCGGCCTGGCGGAGGCGCTGGAGAAACTGGCGCAGCTCGCCCAGCAACAGGGAGGGTTGGGGCAGCAGGGCGCAGGAATGCTGCCGATGGCTGGGAGCGGCGCCATCCGGGAGCAGCTTCAGAGGCTGGCAGCGAAGCAGAGGGCATTGGCACAGGAGCTCGAGAAGCTACGGGGAGAGGGACGCCTTCCCGGCGCGGGCGATATGGCCGATGAGGCCGCACAACTGTCCCGCAGATTGCAGGGCGGACGCCTGGAGCGTCAGACTGTCGAGCGTCAGCAGCGGCTCTTCCGCCGAATGCTCGACGCCGGACGCACCCTCCAAGGAAGAGAGGAGGACGAGAAGAAGGAGCGGCAGAGCAGTACGGCCACAGGCGACAGCCTGCATCTCCCGCCGGCTCTTCGGGCGCGCCTCGAGGACGAGCACCGAAGGCTTAGGGTACCCACATGGGAAGAGCTTCAGCAGCTCTCTCCGGAGGAACGCCGGCTGGTGGTAGATTACTTCCGCCGCTTATCTCAGTCCTCCCTTAGGTGACCCGTGGCCCTCTGCTTGCGCTCCGCCGTTTGGATTGTGGTTCTCCTGCTGCCCACTACCGCGTGGTCTCAGAAGGCGGGGATGTCCCGCGCTTTCGATCTGGAGCGCCGGGGCGATTACGGGGGGGCGGCGGATGCATACCGGGCGGTGCTTGCCAGAACACCGGCAGATGTATCCGCTTTGCTGGGTCTGGAACGGTCGCTGCTGCCGCTTAACCGGAGCGCAGACATTCTGCCGGAGGTGCGGGCGGCGCTCCATGCCGCACCGTCGAGTTCCGCGGTGTATGGCATTGCCCTCCGCGCCTGGGCCGTCAGCGAGCAGCCAGATAGTGTGCGCGCTACCGCCGAGCGGTGGGCCCAAATCGCGCCGACCGAAGAGGCTCCCTACCGGGAGTGGGGTGCGGCGGAGCTGGGACGGCAAAATCGCTCCGGGGCGCGGGCGGCGTATCTTCGAGGCCGTGAGCGGCTGGGCCGCCCCGACGCACTGGCCGCGGAAATGGCGCAGTTGTCTCTCTCGGAGGCTGACTATACCGCCGCACTCGCGGAGTGGCTCCACGCGGTTCGCAGGCTACCTGGCTACCGTGCCACCGCCGTCTCCACGCTCGGCCAGGCCCCAGCAGCTGTCCGGCCCGACATCCTTCGACTCCTGGCGCGAGAGCCCGATATCATGGCCCGCCGTGTAGAGGCCGATCTGCGCGCCCGGTGGGGAGACCCGCTAGGCGCGTACCGCACTCTGGCGGGGGTACTGCCGGCTGATCGGGTCCAGGCGATCGCCGTGCTCCGTGGGCTGCTGGATCAGCTCCGCATGCTGCGAAGTGCCGGAAGCAAGCAGGCGCAAGGTCAGGTGCTCGAGGCCCTCGCAACCCGCTCGCCTGAAGTACAGGCGGCGCGCCTGCGGCTCGAGGCTGCTCAGGCGTATACGATGGCCGGCGATCGAGCGGCCGCCCGCCGGATGCTGGGCGAGCTGGCCGATGACCGGACGGCGCCGCCGTCAGTTGCGTCAGACGCTGCCTCCACGTTGGTCGACGTGCTGATCGGGGAGGGTAAACTCGACGAGGCCGCCAATCGCCTCGCCGAGCTGCGTTCCCGGCTGCCGCCGGACGAGTACGATGCCGTGCGGCGCCGGTTGGCGCTGGCCTGGATCAAACAGGGGGACCTTGTCCGCGCCGACTCGGCCGTAGCCGCCGACAGCAGCGTCGAGGGGCTTGCTGTACGCGGACGGATCCGGCTCTACCGGGGCGCCGTCGCCGAGGCGGTGGAGTTGTTCAAGGCCGCCGGCCCCTACGCTGAGGATCGAGCTCAGGCCACGCACCGCACTGCGTTGATAGCGCTACTTCAGCCTCTCGAGCGAGACAGTCTTCCGGAGTTGGGCCAGGCGCTTCTCCAGCTGGAGCAAGGCGACACCACACGGGCTGCGGCTGGACTGGAGCGCCTGGCGGCGGAGCTGGCACCGGGGCATGGCGGCGCGGAGCTGCACCTGTTAGCCGGTCGTCTTAACGCTGTCATGGGGAAGACCACGGAGGCCGAGCGGCTGCTTCGCGCGGCCTCCGTGAAGGAGGCGCCATCCACCGCGCCAGCAGCCGAACTTGCCTTGGCGGAACTGTTCATTTCCTCACGCCGAGGGGCGGAGGCGGTTGAGATCCTGGAGCACCTGATTCTCACGTACCCGGAAAGCGCCATTGTACCCCAGGCCCGCCGTAAGCTGGATGAGGCCCGCGGAGCAGTCCCCAGAACATGAGACGTCGCGAGTTCGTCTTCCGGACCGGTGGGAGCCTCCTGGCGATCACTCCCGCCTGGCCTGGGCTCAGACTCGGCTCCACCGCACCGTGGCTCCTGGTGCCGATGGACGACGCCCAAACCGATCATCTTAAGGCGTATGGACTTGCGTACCGCGCCCTCAAGCGAGGTGTTAAGGCTGAATGGCTCCTTAATTACCGTGGGGGCACCTTCCTGTTGCCCAGTGATGCAGGCACGGTCCGGGATGCCGCGCTGGCTGGAGTGATGGTCGAACCGCTCGACGATGGTCAGGTGGTGCAGATCCGCGGGACGCTTCAGACAGGAAACATGGAGGCGGTGCCGCTGGAGAAGCCGCCGAAGGTGGCGGTCTATGCGCCACCGAATGCGCCGCCCTGGGACGACGCGGTTACCATGGCGCTCAACTATGCCGGTATCGAGTTCGAGAAAGTCTGGGATGCCGAAGTCCTGAGCCAGAAGCTGACCACCTACGATTGGCTTCACCTGCATCACGAAGATTTCACGGGCCAGTACTCGAAGTTCTTTCTGAACTACGCCGGCTCGGCGTGGCTGGTGGATATGGTCGAGCGCAACCGCGCAATGGCCCGTTCGCTCGGCTTTCAGTCCGTAACCGCTGAAAAGGGCGCGGTCGCCGCCGCCATTGCCGGCTTCGTCGACCGGGGCGGGTTTCTGTTCGCCATGTGCACCGCCACGGAAACCCTCGATCTGGCGCTTGCCGCCGATGGCGTCGACATCGCGGCTTCCTACGCCGACGGCGATCCGATGGATCCCAATGCCACCGCCAGGATGAAGTGGGATCGGACGTTCGCATTTCATAACGCGCAGCTGGAGCTGAGCCCCACCACCCCCGTGTATTCGGACATCGACGGACACCAGGTGAACTCGCCCGACCGGCGCCAGCCCCTGGGCTCCTACAGCCTGTTCAACTTTAGCGCCAAGATCGATCCCGTGGCCACGATGCTGGTTCAGAATCACCGCCAGGTTATACCCGACTTCTATGGCCTCACCACCTCGTTTACTCGTAGGACGCTGAAGCCGGGCGTTACCGTGCTGGCCGAAGAGTCCGGCTCACCCTGGGTGAAATACATTCATGGTGAGCATGGACAGGGCACCTGGACATTTTTTGGTGGTCACGATCCGGAAGACCCGCAGCACCAGATCGGCGACGCCCCGACTGATCTCTCCTTGCACCCGCACTCGCCGGGCTATCGGCTGATCTTGAATAACGTCCTTTTTCCGGCGGCAAAGAAGAAAGAGCTGAAGACTTGAGCGAGCGAATAGCCCCTGGTGTCAGGGCCTATCTCGCCACAGAGATCTCTCGGGCCCACGGCCACGAGGTTTCCTTTGTGGCTCAGGTCGACCGCGATGGGGTGATCACGGGCGCCCGGGCGGTGGCCCGGGGCACCGCCGACATGGTACTTGCCCTTCCGGGAGGGGCCGTGCGGGGCGAGGTCCTGCTCCACAATCATCCCAGTGGCGTGCTGGAGCCCTCCGTTGCCGATCTCAACGTGGCCGCTCGCCTGCACGATGCCGGGGTGGGCTTCGGAATCCTGAACAATGACGCGAGCGAGCTGTATGTGGTGGTGGAGGTGCCGCGAGACCGGCCGATCTTTCCTATCGATCCGTTCGACATCGTCGACACCTTGGGAGAAAAGGGCGCCATCGCGGAGCAGCTCAGCCGGTACGAGGACCGCCGCAGCCAGCGCGACATGGCCGCGCATATCGCCGACGGCTACAACGATGGAGGCGTTCAGTTACTCGAGGCAGGAACCGGGGTAGGGAAGTCGTTCGCCTATCTGGTGCCTGCGCTCGCCTGGGCCCGGGCAAACGGCGAGCGAACCGTGGTGAGCACCAACACGATCAATCTGCAGGAGCAGCTCGTCGGCAAGGACCTCCCGCTGCTGCGAAAGGCGCTGGCCGGAGACGGCTACTCCCCGACTTTTGCGTTGCTCAAGGGTTGGCGGAACTATCTGTGTCTGGCCCGAATGCACCAGGCCGTCTCGGCGCAACGCACGCTGCTCGAGCAGGACAAGCTCGACGAGCTCGTCGGCATCGCTGCCTGGGCGGGCCATACCGCCGATGGAACGCTGAGCGATCTGCCCGTTACGCCGAGCAGCGAGGTATGGGATGAGGTGAGCGCGGAGCCGGATCTCTGTACCCGGCTCAAGTGTCCCGAGTTCGACCGGTGCTTTCTGTTCCGCGCGCGCCGCCGGGCGGCGGAGGCCGATGTCGTCGTGGTGAACCACCATCTTCTCGCCGCTGATCTTTCGGTGCGTCAGACCACCGATAACTGGCAGGAAGCCGCGGTGTTGCCACCCTATCGGCGTTTGATTCTGGATGAGGCACACCACCTAGAGGACGTCGCCGCCAACCACCTGGGCACACAGGTGACCAGTCGAGCGGTGCGCCGGCTGCTGGGCCGATTCGAACGGAACGGGCGGGGATTGGCGCCCACCCTCTCCTATGAGCTGCAGAGCCGCGGGGATCTCATGAGCCGGGCCAGCCTGGATTTGCTCCAGCAGCGGCTCCTCCCCGCCATAGCAGATGCGCGCCGCGCAAGCGAAGCGCTCTTCGTCCGTCTCTATCATCGGCTGGAAGAGCTTCCCGGTGGGCAGCAGCGTCTCGACGATAGCTTCGCCGGCGATCCCATCTGGGGCGAAGGACTCGCCTTCGATCTCGATTCCACCCTGGGCGCCTTCCGCTCCCTGCGCGACACGGTCGAGACCATTGCCGATCGCCTCTCCCAGGCCGAGCAGACCGAGCGCCGGGGTCAGCTCCTGCAGGAGCTGCGCGGCGTGATGCGGCGGCTCGAATCAGTATCCGACGGTCTCAATAAGACCCTCCGCCCCGCGTCCGGCGGTGCTCCCACGGTGCGTTGGATGGAACGCACGCCGCGCGGCCAGCACGTCGGGCTGTTGGCCGTTCCCCTTGATCTGGCTCCGGTGCTGCGAGAGCTGCTTTTTGACCGCCTCCAGACGGTTGTGCTCACGAGTGCCACGCTCGCTGCCGCCGGTGAGTTCACATTCCTCGAGTCCCGGCTGGGACTGAGTGGTGATCTCTCGCCGGTGACGGTCCGGGAGATATTCGCCTCTCCCTTCGACTACCCCTCGCAATGCATCTTCGGAGTTCCCAACGACCTGCCCGAGCCGACGGAAGACGAGCCGGCTCACGGCGCCGCTGTGGTCCAGGTCGTCACCGATCTGGCCTATGCATCTGATGGAGGGATGTTTGTGTTGTTCACCAGCCACGCGGCCCTCAAGCGAGCCGCGCGGGAGCTTCGGGTGTGCCTGGGCGACCGCTGGCCCATCCTGGTTCAGGGCGAATCTCCCCGCGACGTCCTGCTGCGACGTTTCCGGGAGTTGGAGAACGCGATCCTCCTCGGCACCGATTCATTCTGGGAAGGGGTAGATGTGCCGGGCCGCGCGCTGCGCACACTGGTTTTGAACAAACTACCTTTTAAGGTGCCGTCCGAGCCGATAACGGCGGCGCGTCTGGAACGGCTGGCCGAGGAGGGCCTCGACGGATTCATGAACTACCTGCTTCCCCACGCCGCACTGAAGCTGAAGCAGGGTTTCGGCCGGTTGATCCGGAGCCGTCAGGACACAGGGGTTGTGATCCTGCTCGACAGCCGGGTAGTGACCAAGCGTTACGGCCCCCTGCTTCTGAGTGGGCTGCCCCGGGCCGAGCGGGTGATAGGAAGCTGGGCCGAGATTCGCATCAAGTGTGAGGACTTCTTTGCCCGACAAGGCATTGGGGCCGCGGTATGATGCCGGTGCGTCCGGCCAAGATTATTGGCATCGGCCGTAACTACCTGGCGCACGCCCGGGAGCTGGGAAACGAGATCCCGACGGTTCCGATCCTTTTCTTCAAGCCGCCCACCGCGCTGATAGGCACCGGTGACACCATCCTCCTTCCAGGCGTCTCCACTCGCGTGGAGTTCGAGGCCGAGATTGGCGTAGTGATCGGCAAGCGGATCCGCCACGCCGACCCGGCTGCGGCCGAGCGCGCTATCGACGGGTATGTGTGCGTCAACGACGTCACCTGTCGGGACCTGCAGAAGACCGACGGCCAGTGGGGCAGGGCCAAGGGTTTCGATACGTTCTGCCCGGTAGGACCGAGAGTCGTCAGCGGGCTGGACTGGCGCGCGCTCGAGCTGATCTGCCGAGTAAATGGCGTTCAGCGCCAGCGCGCGCTCTCCAGCGACATGCACTTCTCGATTCCGGAGCTGGTTTCTTTTCTGAGCGGCATCATGACCTTGGAGCCGGGAGACCTGATTGCCACTGGTACCCCCGCCGGAACTGCTCCACTCCACGATGGCGATGTCGTAGAAGTCGAGATACCCGGTGTGGGCATTCTTTCCAACCCTGTCCGCTCGGCCGAGAGTCGATGATCAGCCCCAGTAAACGAGTCCAGAGCCTGCCCGGATATCCCCTGGCCGAGATTCCCTCGATCAAGCGGCGCCTGATCGAAGCCGGCGTCGATGTCATCGATCTCGGCGCGGGTGACAACGATACGCCCCCGCCCGAGGTTGCGGTCGAGGCGATGGCGACCGCGCTCCGCAATCCGGCATTGAGCAAGTATGGATTTCAGCAGGGATTGCCGGAGTTTCGGCAGGCGGCGTCACGTTGGATCGAGCGCCGGTTCGGGATCCACTTCAACCCGGCAACCGAGACCTTGCCGCTTATTGGCTCGAAGGAAGGGTTGTCGCACCTGCCTCTTACGGTCGTCAATCCGGGCGATGTGGCCATCGTTCCCGAGCCTGGCTATCAGGCGTATATCGGCGGAGCGCTGTTGGCCGGCGCGGAACCCTACATTGCTCCGCTGAAAGCGGAGAATGCCTTTCTCCTGCAGCTCGATCAAGTGCCGGCGGAAACGCTGCGCCGGGCCAAGATCGTATTCATCAATTATCCCAATAACCCGACGGCTGCAGTTGCCACCGCCGCGTATCTCGAGCGCACGGTCGCTGTTTGCCGGACCCATGGAATACTCCTCGCGTACGACAACGCGTACTGCGATCTGACTTTCGATGGCTACCGCGCTCCGAGCATCTTCGAGACTGCCGGAGCGCGGGATGTGGCGATCGAGTTCTTTTCGTTGTCGAAGAGCTATTCCATGACAGGGTGGCGTTTGGGCTTCGCCGCCGGGCGTCCGGAGTTGATCGAGGCCCTGACGCGGGTGAAATCCTACGTTGATACGGGCCCGTTCCTGGCGGTGCAGAAGGCGGGTGCTGCCGCGCTCGATCGCGGAGAGAGCCTGGTCGAACCCATTCGCGCCGAGCTTCAGCGACGCCGCGACGCTGCTGTGGCTGCCCTTCGGCAGGCGGGGTTTGCCGTCGAGTCTCCCAAAGCGGCCATGTATCTCTGGGTACCGCTGCCAGCGGGTGTTGCATCGGCGGGATTTGCCAGGCAGGCACTCGAGGAACTGGGTGTGGTGGTGCTCCCGGGAAGCGGATTCGGACCGGCGGGGGAAGGCTTTTTCCGTATTGCCCTGACGGTGGAGGCCGGACGGCTACGGGTCGCCGCGGAACGGCTGGGCCGCGCGCTGGAGCGCGCGCGTAGAGGCGCGCTTGCGGCCACGATTTGACCTTCACTTGCGGCAACGTCCCCGCCGGCCGTGGATCGCGATCGCGGCCAGCATTCTCGTGCACAGCACACTGCTCTTTGGCTGGATCACCGGCCGCCTCCCGGATGTACCCAGGCTGCCACACCAGCTGATCGTGCTCTCACCAGCGGCGGATGGTCCCGATCAAGCTAGCATGCGCTTTCGGCTACCGGATCGGGTGGGGGAGCAGGGAAAGAACGAAATTCCAGAGCGCCGCCGCGGCGCGCCCGGCCGGCAACCGGCACGCCCGGAGCTGCCGGTGACGCCTGAGGCCGTAACCGTGTTGCCCGCGCCCGATAAGCTGGAACCGCCCGAGGCGGAAAGCGGCAGGAGCCCGGCGGAACCCGCCCGCGCATCTCGAATCGGCCCTGGCCTGGCCGACGGCCGGCTCTGGGTTCGTCCGTTGCCGCTGCCGCCGAGAGAGCTGGCCCAGCGGCTCTCGCGAAGTCGGGCGGAGCTGCTGGACAGCGCCGTCTCGACCATCGTGCAGGCATATCTCGACTCCATCGCCAACGATCCAGCCAGCAAAAACGTCGGGCTGCCGAGCTGGACCACGGAAATTGCCGGCAAGAAGTTCGGGCTGGACTCGAAGCACATCTACATCGCGGGGCTCAAGATTCCGGCCGTTGTGCTGAGGTTCCTATCAATCCCGCTGGCGGCCGGCAACATCGATCAGAACCGGGCCCACAATCGCCTCATGGACCTTCGCGCCGACCTGCTGAACGCCGGCCGCCGGGCCGAGACCCTGGAAGAGTTTAAACAGGTCATCCGCGAGATCCGGCTGCGCAAGGAGCGCGAGCGCGAGATGGAAAGAAATCAGCGCACCGCGCCACCCCCCCAAACACCGGCTACCCCTTGAAGCTCGTCGACACTGACGAAACCGTTGTGCTCGTCACCGGCTCGTCGCCTGCGGCTGAAGAGCGGGACCGTCCCCTCGCCTACCGCCTCAAGGCCGAGATAGATCGCCGTGGCGCGGGCCATGCCTACCGCCGTGCCGTGGTGGTGGCCGACATCTGGTATCTCCAGAACGGGACCTTCCACCACAATCCCACGATCGCCATCGGAGGACCGGGCGCGAACGGCGTCTCTCACGATTTCGCGGATGCGCTGCCAACGGTCTACTCGCGGGAAGAGCGGGTCTTCGTGCAGGCCGAGTTCGAGGGTGATCTGAAGCGGGCTAGCCTGTGGGGGGTCGATGCGTCCCAAACCTCGGCGGCGGTCGATGTCTTCATCGCCGAAGGCTATCTGGACGATCTGCTCAGCCGGATCTGGCGCTTCCGAACTGGGGTCTTCGTGTAAGGGAGTCATCGCGAGCGGCCGTAGGCCGCGTGGCGATCCGGCCGCTACAGGGTGCCGGGCGGCGTGATTGCTTCGAACGCTACGCGTCCTCGCAATGACTCCGGAAAGCCCCTACAACCCAAGCAAATCCGCCAACGCTTTATCCACCACCTCAGACGTACCCCCTTCGATGATCTTCTTCAGAATGTCGGCGGTCTCCAGGGGCAGGTTCTCCGGGTGCACCCGGTCTCGCTCGTAGCGCACGATATTGCCGAGTGGAATCGGCGCGACCTGGAGGTCCTGCTCCTCCGTCTCAGACTCTATTGACGCCTCGTATGAGGAGCTCGGTACGCTGGTTGCCCATGGCTCCACCGCCTCGTCGACCTCGTCTTCGGGAATCGGCACCATGGCGAAGAGCTGGCATTGGAGCCCAGGCGGCGCGAGCCGGGCAACCAGCACGACCTGAAGCGGCTCGTCGAAAAAGCCGTGCTCCTGAATCTGAGTCCATGCTTCGGGTGACAACACCGCCCGTGCAACCAGGCGGCCGTTCCGGTAGGTCCCCATGCAGACCATCTCAGGAGGCACCCGCTCATCTTCCACGAGGCCGACCTTTAGTTGCACCGGCTCCTCTGTAGCGGCGATTGCCGCCGGGGTGGGGACCGGGTTCTCCCCCGCGGGGTCAATTTCGGCTGTCATCTGGAATCAGTAGGCAGGGCCTCGCAATACAGCAAGCCACTCCTCATCCCGAGCGGAGCGAGGGACCTGCTCGACTGGTCAGAAAGCACGGCTTAGGTCACTCGCTCCGCTCGGGATGAGGAGAATAGTGGCCTTCAAGGATTCGTGTCTTGCGAATGTCCCGGAGGAAGAATCTCACCAGACTCCGTGATTACCGCCGCGGTGCCCCCGAAATCTTCAGCGGACAGACGACGGATGAGATGGAGAGCGGTGCTGTCCGGATCGGGGAAGGGACCCTGTCGAGGCAGCTGTTTCATGGGGACGAAGCGCGTCATTCGAAGCTTCCGGTCATCGCCGAACTCGAGCTGCAGGACTCCGGTAACTCCCAGCGGCCCGGTGAGGTTAAAGCCTCGGTAGGTGGCAAAGTTGCCCAGCGAGTACGCGATCAGGCGATCGCGGTAGAACTCCATTCCCCGGAGCACGTGTGGCCCATGGCCGATCACGGCATCCGCGCCGGCATCTATGACGGCGCGAGCCCAGCGGCGAAGGTCACCGCGCGGCTCCCGGCCCAGCGACTCGGCCACCACACTGGTCCGTTGCGCCTTTACTCCTTCGGCGCCTCCATGAAACGTCACCAGCAGCAGGTCGACCAGCGGCCGGATCGAGTCCACCACGGAGGCGCTGCGCTCGATGTCGAGCAGATTATAGGCGTAGGGATAGGTGGTGAAGCCAAGCAGGCCCACCGTGGTGAGGCCTCCTTCCCGGCGGACGGTGTCCACCGTGATTCGGCCCAGCGGCCCGTAGAGACGAACTCCCCATCCCTCGAGCACCTGCTCGGTCGACTCCCTGCCGGCAGGGCCCAGATCGTTCGCGTGGTTATTGGCCAGGTTCATGTGGGTGAACCCTGCTTCCACGAGCCGCGGCGCCAGCATGGTTGGCGTGCGAAAGCTGTAACAGTTTGGGCGCGTCGTCGGCGCTGCCGCTCGAGCGTCCGGCTTGATCCGCCTCTTGGGGACGCCTTCCCGCTTCGAGGGGATCAAACACTTCGTGGAGGTCCCGGTGTCGGCGAGAACCCCCTCGAAGTTGCCCACGACGAGATCGCCAACCAGGCTGGGACGAGCCCGGTCCAGCATACCGCGTCCGCTATCCGGGGGGATGCCATCCGGAAGCGTCTCCGTGCCGAGGTTGATATCTCCAACGAAGGCGAGGCGGACTGAAGCATAGAGGCGGGGAGCTGGGACCGGTCCGGGCTCTAGAAGCGGCGATTCGGGAATGGTGGTGGTGTCGGTGTCGGCCCGTTCAGCCGGAGGGAACGGCTGCGGCTGCGGCGGAGGCGCGGCCTTAGCGCACCCCAACGCCACCAGCAGGAGAAGCCCGCGGGCGCCGGGCCTCACGCCGCGCTTACACCTCCAGCCAGGCTCCGTGCCGTGTCTTTCATCCGCTGGAGGCTGCGTTCCCTGCCCACCACCGCCAACA
>Ga0136617_10000028_pt1 | contig 91594 bp, 81 predicted proteins | sample AntDrymUQ3222106_2_FD_129672 | JGI IMG/M metagenome (GOLD analysis project Ga0136617, IMG submission 129672) | Polar desert sand microbial communities from Dry Valleys, Antarctica - metaG UQ322 (21.06) | ecosystem: Environmental > Terrestrial > Soil > Desert | place: Antarctica: Dry Valley...
GGCTATCAAATAAACGCCGTCGCGCGTTTCCAGAATGTGATTGATTGTCGGATAAGACGGATTTTGACCGATGCTGTAAGTGGTAAAACGAACTCCGTCAAAACGGCTCAAGCCGTCGCGCGTGCAAAACCAGAGAAACCCGCGCGAGTCGCGCATGATGTGTGTAATCGCGCTGCTGCCAAGCCCGTCGGCAGTCGTATAAACCCGCACGGGCAATTGTTCGGCTCGCACACCGATCATCACCGACAAAAGCAATACTAAATACAACCACACCCGCGAACCGGATAAGATTTGAAAATGGCTGCCGCGAGTGTTGCTCATTTGCTTTGACATTGAGTTGGGCACGTAAATTTACGCTTTATGTTAATTCAAAATTTCTTCGGACGCGAATAGAAATGTTAGTTGGCTGGAGCAAAGGCAGGGATTTTCAAATAGGCAATTAGCTCATCCGTGGCGCCGCGAAAGCCGAAGAAGTGTATCACCCCGAAACTTTCGGACACCCGGGAACGGATTTTATGCGAGTCGAGTAAGGGAGTTTGGAATTTGATACAGATTTGGTAACCGCGCGAAGACAATGGCAAATTGTTTTAGATGTGTATTCGCCGTTACCTGAAAAGTATTGAGAAACAGCCTCATAAATGAAAAGAAGGCGGATTTATTAAATCCGCCTCTCAACAATTAGCAATTGATTTTTATTATTTAGTTTTGGTTGCCGTAAACGAAATCGGCGGCAAGCCGGGACCGGAAATTGTGCCGGTCATTTTATCGCCGTCAATTGTTCCTTCCATTGTGATTTCCATTTGTTGTCCTTGAATGTCAACCAGAGCCGTTCCGGTAAATAGATTTCCGCTGACTTTACCGTTTTTTACCGCTCCGCCGCCCATCGGCGAAGATAACGAGCCACTTAAAGTTGCGCCATCTTGTTTCAATTCAAGCGTAATTGGAATTTCCTGACCGTTTGCATCGGCGGTCATATTCCATTTGCCGGCTGCGCTGACGGTCGGCGCGGCGCTCATATCAGCCTTTTTCACCAATACGACGGTTTTCGGATCAACTGTGATTTCTTTTAAGCGGGTGGCGACTGCCGGCGTCATTGATTCTTGAAAGCGTCCGCCGAGATGTTTCGCCAGGAATTTTTCGGCGGCGGCAATCATCGCCATATTATTGACCGGACGCGCGAAACCGTGACCTTCGTCCGGTGCGACAATGTATTCAACCGGAAAACCGCGTTCGCGCAAAGCGATTACGATTTGGTCTGATTCACGTTTGTTGACGCGCGGGTCGTTTGCGCCCTGCACGACCATCAAAGGCGTTTTGATTTTATCAGCCGAATTTAAAGGCGATTGTCTGTCCATCTGCGCTGAGCCTTCTTTTGTATTCGGGTCACCCATGCGTTTGTAAAATATTACCCTTCCGGCTTCCCAATACGGCGGAACTGATTCGAGTAAAGTTTTCAAATTTGACGGTGCCACAATCGCAACTGCCGCCGCATACAAATCCGGTGTGTAAGTTACGCCCGCAAGCGTCGCATAACCGCCATAACTTCCGCCCATAATTCCAACCCGTTTCGGGTCAGCGATGCCTTGCGAGACAAGATGTTTGACGCCCCAGGTGATGTCGTCCTGCATCTTTTGTCCCCATTCGTTGTTTCCGGCGTTTAAGAATTTTTTGCCGAAGCCGGTAGAAGCGCGGAAGTTTGGCTGCAACACTGCATAGCCGCGGTTTGCCAAAAATTGCGCGTAAGAGTTGTAGCCCCAACCGCTTCGCGCCCAAGGTCCGCCGTGCGGATTAACGATGAGCGGGAGGTTCTTCGGCGAAACGCCTTTCGGCAAAGTCAAATAAGCCGGAATCTCCAAACCGTCCGATGATTTATAGCGAATTGTTTTCATTTCGGAAAGCGACCCGCGCGGCAGTTTTTCTCTGACTTTATATTGCAGCTTCAAATCTTTTGTGTCGCGGTTGTAGAGATAAATTTCGCCCGGTTCGGTATCGCTGTAAGCTGAAATTAGATACAAGCGTTCGTCTTTGGTTGACGAGTTAAAGCCAATTTCTTTGTTGGGCAGTTTGCTTTGCAAAAATTTGTAATCGGCTTCAAATTTTTTGTCTTTCCAGTAAATTCGCTGTTTGTCGTCAACGTAAATCGTTGCGATTAGTTCGTCTGAAACATCTGAAAAATTCGCCGCGCCGAAATCAGCGCGATTCATCGGGTCGCTTTCCACCATTTCTTCTTTGCCGGTTTCCACATCGAGCAAAGCCAATTGCGTTAAATCCGGATTGCCTTTATTTGTTTGAATATAAACGCGTTTGTTGTCTTTGTGAAAACGCACGGGAGAGCAGGTTTCAAATAAATTGCACGAATAAATTTTCGTCGCTTTGCCATCCGCGTCAAGCCGCAGAATCTCGGTATCGCCGTTTGGCGGCACGCGTATTCCAAGCCGCATTTTATCGGCGTTATCAAAAATTACGCCTTGCGAACGGTCGGTATTTTTGCTGATTAAAGTCCGCTCGCCGGTTGAGATTTTGACTTTGTAAAGGTCGTGCCAAGCCGGGTCGCGGTCGTTTAACCCGACATAAATCGCGTCGGGATCGGATTCCGGCACAGCATAAATTTGAGCGCGCACCTTCTGCGCGTCGGTAATGTTTCTTGCCATCGGTACTTCCGCGCCGCTTGCCGGAGTTTCGGCAGGATTGACGGCATAAACATTGAAATTTTCATCGCCGGCTTTATCCTGCGTAAAAAGAATGTATTTTCCATCCTCGCTCCAGAAAAATCCCGGGATCGGACGGTCGGTGCGATTAGTGATGAATTTCGCTTTTTCAAATGGCTCATCAACCTTTTTGACCCAGATGTTGCGCGTGTCTTTGTATGGTTTGATAAACGCGATGTATTTGCCGTCGGGCGAAATCTGAGCGCCGGAAATTTCCGGGTTGCCGAACAGCAATTCGCGGTCAATCAGCGGCGGCAAATCGTTCTGAGCCGAAATCGTTACGGAAAATGTTATAACCGATAAAACTAAAGCTATAAAAAACAGGTATTTTTTAGACATATTTTTCTTTCCTTATGTAGAATTTTTTAGATTGAAAGACCCGAAAAAAGATTTACGACAAGCTGGAAAATATAGTTTCAAAATCGAAACCAATCAAAAATTTATATTTTTATTAAAAATAAGACTTCTTTGTAAAATGTTCAACTTCGAGAAAATGTAATTTAAAATTCATTCGTCCAAAATTTTTTGCGAAACTTGCTTTCTGTCCAGTAGCCTTTAAAAAGCTCAACCTTCGGGTGAGAATTTTTAACTAAAACGATGCTGATAACATCGTATCGAAAACTGATTTCGCGCAGGCGAAAGATTTTCCGATAAACCCGCGCCGTTCTGGTAATTTGTCGCTGCTTTCGCAAATCAACCGCCGCAATCGGCGCGGCAAATTCGTCGGACGAGCGCGTTTTTACTTCTACAAAACACAAAACGTTATCGTGCATCGCAATCAAATCAATCTCGCCGGTTACAATCGCGTCACGCCGGTTTCTGCCGACCGGCGCTTTAAAGTTTGCCAGAATTAAACGATAACCGTTTCGCCGCAAAAACCGCGCGGCAAGCTCTTCGCCGAATTGTCCAATTTGACTTGTATTTACAGGCGACGAATGTTTATGCTGAAAATTAATGGATAAAATGTCGGACATTTTACCGGAGAGATTATCACAAATTGTGCCTTTCTGGTGAAATAAATTTTATGAAAAAAATCTTAAAAATAATCGCAATTGTATTAGCGGTCGCCTTGATTGCCATTCAATTTTACCGACCAGATCGCTTGAATCCGCCAATTGTTGAAGCCGAAACTTTGGAAGTAAACGCAAATGTTCCCGAAAATGTCAGTAAAATTCTTGAAAGAAGCTGTAATGATTGTCATTCAAACCAAACCGTTTATCCGTGGTACTCGCAGGTTGCGCCGTTTTCATTGCTGCTGGCGAACCATATTAAGGACGGTCGCCGACATCTGAACTTTTCCGTCTGGAATACATATGACGACAAGCGCAAACGCAAAAAACTTGACGAGATATGCGAGCAGGTCGAAACGGGCGAGATGCCGCACAATCAATATCTATGGATTCACCGTGACGCGCGGCTTTCCGACGACGATAAAAAAGTTTTGTGCGATTGGACTGAAACTGAAAAGGCGAAGCTGCCACCGATTTGAAAGTTTTTTGTGTAGCGACAGTTAAAGCAAATGACAATTTATAAAAAAACCGGAAAACTATAATTTCACAAACTGCATCGAAAGGCGGTCTTTTCAAAAACAACTTTTAACCGAAAAATTAGAATGGAAAATAAAATTTCTTATTTGAAGAAAGCGTTTGTCACCGCCATTCTTTTTTTGTTAAGCGCAAATTTATTGTGCGAATCAAGTTTGGCTCAGAACAAAACGATTTATCCTGAAAGAAAACAAACCGCGTTTTCAACCGACCGCTCCGTAAATTTTGAAACTGACGAACACGAAATTTTCCGTCTTGTAAACAGGAAAAGACGCATACAACATCTCGGCGAACTCGAATGGGATGATGATTTAGCGGAATTGGCGCGCCGGTATTCGGAAAAGATGTGGCGCGAAAATTTTTTCAGCCATTTCGACCCCGAAGGCGCGAACGTCGCCAAAAGAGCGCAAAAGGCAAAGATAAAAAACTGGAACAGAATTGGCGAAAATCTTTTTTCGGTCGAGCCAATTAGCCACTTTGACGCTTTTGCCGTCAAAGCCTGGATGGAATCGCCGACTCACCGAGATAACATTTTAGACGAAGACTGGACAACCACCGGCGTCGGTATTTCCGAAGCGGACAACGGCGATGTTTATATCACTCAAGTTTTTATTAAGAGATGAAATCTGAGGGATGAAACCTGGGTTAGTAAATAAATAAATTGATTATTGTTTTGTTTCACTTCTCAAGTTTCAATTTTCACACCTTAAATAAATGTTACTGGCAAATAAAAAAACTTGTTTGAATTAAAGAAGTAATTTACAATTTAGCCAATAAAAAACCGACATCTCCAACCCTACATAATGTCGGAAAACAAAAGTAAATTAATTCAAACTAAAGGAGAATTTCCATGAAAGATTTTAAGTTCAATTTGTACAAAAAAATAGGTCTTATGGCTCTCGCAGCTTTTTGTGTGTTAATGAGTACTTCTGCTGCACAGGCACAACTGTTCAGTCAAGACTTTTCAAGCTCAACTGTAGTATCAGATTATGTAAGCGCCACGCCCACTAACGGGCAATTCAATGCAATTGGTTCTTCTGGAACAGGCACAGTAGTTTCGATAAATGGAGGAACGCTGCAATTTGCCCGCACTGGAGCTAATGCTGGCTCTTTCTCACGAACAACAGATTTTAGCCCAACTCCGAGTGCAATAATTTACCAAATTGACATTACCGTCTCTGGTAACACAACAGCAACTACTAGCGCAGCAATCTTTCAAGTAGGTTCTGGTTTTGGAACAGCTAATTCAACCGAATCAAATGCTAATACTTATGCTAGATTCGGTATCAACTTATCGGCTACATCTGGCTGCTTTTCCATTAGGGATATTACAAATAGCACTACCAGCGCTGAATTCTGTAATACCCAAACTATAACATGGGTGCTCAATAATACAGGCGCATCTTTAAGTTATAATGCCCCTAACGGCACAGTACAAACTGTAGCTAATGACACGGCTGATCTTTATGTTGGAACAACTCTTGTATTAAATGATGTGGCTGTTCAAACAGTCGATCAAGTAATCACTGATCTCAAATTTGTTTTTAGTGCAGGAACTGGCACAATCCAATTGGATAATATCCAAATAAACTCACTTGCGCCTACAGCGGCGAGTGCAACAATCGGCGGACGCATTGTCAATTCAAACGGGCGCGGAATCAGAAACGTCAGAATAATGCTGACGGGCAGTTCGTTATCCGAACCAATTTATGCGACCAGCACGAGTTTCGGTTATTACCGATTTCCCGAAGTTCCGGTTGGCGAAACCTACATTTTGCAAGTCTTTTCCAAAAACTATAATTTTAACCCTTCGAGCAGAGTTGTTAATTTGAACAGCAATCTAACCGACGCTGATTTTGTCGGCGAAATGCGTCTGTTTGATACCGTAATTCAAAAATAATTGCTGTTGTAAGTAAAGTAAAAAAACGGAATGTTAAAAAAGGCAATCGGCATAAGATTGCCTTTTTCGTTTGGTGTATATTCGTTAATTCGTTATAAATGCGAGGAGAAATAACAAATCTGTTTTTTTAGTGCCACTTCGCGTAAACTATCTGCTATGTCAATCTACGAAAATTTTGAACCAATAAAATTCGACGCAATAAAAACATATGAATTAGCTTCGCGTCCGAGCAAAGTTACCGTTCAGGATTTTGCGCAACCCGTAAAAGAAACGGATTCATTAGCAGATTTTCTCAAAAAATTACCGAATATACTTGCGGTTCAATCGCTTCGTGAGGTCGCCGTGCAGATTAGACGCGCCCGCGAATTGAATAAGCCAATCGTCTGGGGAATCGGCGGTCACGTCGTTAAAACCGGACTCGCGCCCGTTATTGTTGATTTGATGCGGCGCGGATTTGTTTCCGCTATCGCGTCAAACGGTTCGGTTTTGGTTCATGATACAGAGATTGCTCTGGTTGGTTTTACTTCCGAAGACGTTGATGCAAGTTTGGGTAAAGGCGATTTTGGCGCGGCGCGAGAAACAGGCGAGATTTTAAACACCGCCGCAAAAAATGGTATGAAAGATGAAATCGGTTTGGGCGAAGCAATAGGCAGGGAACTCGTTTCGCAAAATCTGCCGAATGAGGAAGTTTCTCTCATCTGTCAGAGTTACAAAAATAAAATTCCTCTTACCGCTCATCTTACAATCGGCGCAGATATCGGACATTTCCATTCTTCTTGCGACGGCTCTGCTCTCGGTGCAACATCGCATACTGATTTCAAATTATTCTGCTCGATTGTTAAATCATTAAATGACGGTGGAGTTTACCTTAACATCGGTTCAGCCGTAGTTTTGCCTGAAATTTTCCTCAAAGCCGTGACCGTCGTGCGAAATTTAGGCTTTCCGCTTAAAGATTTTACCACCGCAAATTTTGATTTTATCCAAAGCTATCGCCCGAATACAAACGTAGTTCGCCGCCCGACGGCAAACGGCGCCGGGCGCGGTTTCTCGATTACTGGTCATCACGAATTAGTCGTTCCGCTTCTTGCCGCGCTTATTCTTTGCGCCGAATAAATAAAATTTTAGATAGTGCCCTAATTTGTGTGGCAAAAGAAAATAATACTGGGTCTTATCATTAAGAAATTAGTTTGTTGACATGTAACAAAACTGGTAATAAAATTCATACCTATTCTTCCACAATCTACATTTTTTGGAGGTTCAAAAATGGCAAAAACGGTCAAGAAAAATTTCGATAATCCGGAAGAAACAAGAAACATTGATAAAGGTAAAGTAGAAGTAGTTAATCTCGGTAACATTCAAGCCATGCGTGCTGTGTTTGAGCCGGGCTGGAAATGGTCTGAATGCGTTAAGCCGATTGCCGGAACAGAAAGCTGTCAAGTGGCTCATATGGGATATATGGCTTCGGGGCGTATGGGCATTAAAATGGACGACGGTTCGGAACATGAATTTATGACAGGTGATGTTGGGGTGATTCCGCCGGGACACGATGCGTGGACGGTCGGTAATGAGTCGGTTGTATTCATTGACTTCCAAGGTGCTGCCGATTATGCCAAGCCGCAAAGCTAATCGGAATTTATTGCGACTTAGTTTTAACGGCAAAAACAGAAAATTCAAAATTAAATTTGCTTGATACTCTTTTAAACTAAACCAAACCAAACAGTTGGCAATTGGTAGTTCAAAGGAGTATCTCTATTTTCAAGCCGACACCACAAACTAGGACACTGTCAAATTTCAACCTCGTTTGACAAAATTCAATTGTGATTTTATTCTTTGTTGAAAACGATTTTCAATTTCAAAAAATTTAATATAAAGTAGCAATTTTTATGATTAATAAAATTTTACGGCTCAGCGCAATTTTATTAGCGTTGTTTTTTTGTTTATTAAACTGGGTAAACGCTCAGGACAGCAATTACAGAATTTCGGGAAGCATTAAAGACAGCAACGGTGAAGCCGTCAGCGGCGCGAGTATAAAGATAAAAAGACAAGAAATTAGTTTTGAAAAAAATACTCTTACGAATGTGAAGGGAGAATTTTTATTTGATAATTTAGCAGCCGGCTCGTATCAGATTTTCGCAACTGCAAAAGGTTTTGCTGAGCAAGAACAATCTGTTAATGTTGGTCAAACAAGTTTTGTAAATATAATTTTACAGCCAGTTAGCCTCGCCGAATATGTTTCCGTAACTTCAAGTTATTTGGCGGGAACACCCGAAGCCTTGGAAACAACGGCAGGCTCAATCGAAACAATTGACAAATATACTTTGGAAAAAGCGCGTGTTTTTAACTTTTCAGAAGCGTTGCGGAAGGTTTCGGGCGTTAACGTCCGCGATGAAGAAGGTTTTGGGCTTCGTCCAAATATCGGAATTCGCGGAACAAATCCGACTCGTTCGACAAAAATCTTGCTTTTAGAAGACGGAATTCCGCTCGCATACGCGCCTTACGGCGACAACGCTTCTTATTATCATCCGCCTGTAGAACGCTTTGAAAGTATTGAGGTTTTGAAAGGCGCGGGGCAAATCGAATACGGACCGGTTACAGTTGCCGGTGTCGTCAATTACATTACGCCGAGTCCGCCGGAAAAAACGAGTTTTTCGCTTAAACTCCTCGGTGGAAACCGCGATTATTTTAACGGCAGCGCGAGCTTCGGCGGAACTTTCGGCGGAACTGGAATTTTAGTTAATCTAACGCGCAAGCAGGGCGCGGGCGCACGCGAAAATGTGCGTTCGGGCTTGAATGATTTTAGTTTGAAAGTTGTTCGACCAATAAACGACAAAAACGTTTTAACCTTCAAATACAGTCATTATAACGAAGATTCACAAATAACGTATTCGGGTTTAACCGAAGCCGAGTATGCCGAAAATCCGCGACAAAATCCTTTTCTCAATGACCGCTTCGATCTTTTCAGAGAAGGATTTTCCGTTTCACACACATTTGTTTTCACTTCAAAAGCAAGTTTGTCAACCAACGCTTATACTTCTTATTTTTCGCGCGATTGGTGGCGTCAATCATCGAATTCGGGCGAGCGTCCGAATCGTCGTGGAAGCGATTCGGATTGTCGCGGAATGCAAGATTTACTAACGACTTGCGGTAATCAAGGACGGCTTCGAGATTATCGAATTTTCGGAATCGAGCCGCGTTTTAACGCGCAGTTTGATTTGGGGAAAATTCGCAGTGATTTTAACATCGGTTTTCGCGTTCATCACGAAAATCAAGACCGCCGTCAAAAAAACGGCGATTTGCCGACCTCACGCGACGGAATTCTGGTTGAAAACAACGTTCGACAAAATTTGGCTGTTTCGGGTTTTATACAAAATCGTTTCATCTGGAAAAATTTCTCTTTCACGCCTGGCTTGCGCGTAGAAAATATCAAGTTTAAACGAATTAACCGATTAAACGAAACGATCGGAGAAACCGAATTAACACAATTAATACCGGGCTTCGGCGCAACATTTAACGCATTCGGCAATACAACCGTATTTGCCGGAATACATCGCGGATTTGCGCCGCCTACAACTGCGGATATTATTACGAATAATGGCGGAATGGTTGATTTAAAGTCTGAGCTTAGCTGGAATTACGAAGCCGGCATTCGAACTCGTCCGTTAAAGGGTGTCTCATTTGAAGCGGCATTATTTCGCACCGATTACGAAAATCAGATTATTCCTGCTTCGGTTGCCGGCGGCAGCGGGGCAACTGTAACCAACGCCGGGCAAACACTTCATCAAGGAATTGAGTTTTCCGGTCAACTCGATTCTTCCGGTTTATTCAAAACCGGTTATAACATCTATATCAGAGCCGCTTTTACGCATTTAACAACAGCAGAATTTCGCGGAACTCGTTTTAGCTCGATTTCAGGTTTTACAAACATTTTGGTTTCGGGAAACAGATTGCCGTATGCGCCCAAAAATCTTTTAACTGCTTCAATCGGCTATTCGTATAAAAATTTTGATGCCTTTGTAGAGAACAACCGAATTGGAAGCCAATTCTCCGACGATTTAAATAGCATAAATCCATCGGTAAATGGTCAGCGCGGTTTGATTCACGCACAAACTTATTGGAACGCGACGGCAAATTATAGGATTGAAAAATTGAAATCGACCGTTTTCGTTACGGCAAAAAATATTTTCGATAAAACTTTTGTTGTTGACCGCTCACGCGGTGTTTTGCCCGGAAGTCCGAGATTGCTGCAGGCAGGGTTTACGGTAAATTATTAGCCGCAAGTTGGAAATCAAAAATAAAAAACTCCGTTGTTTATGACGGAGTTTTTTATTTTTATGAAATTACACGAAACGAAAATTATCTATAGATATGTTCGCCGCGATAATTTTTCCATTCATTTTCAAAATAGTCGGCATCTTCATCATTTCGCGGAGTTACACCCATAACCGCGCCGCCGTTTTTGACACCTTCTTCATAAAGGTGAGCACGTTCTTCAGGAATCCCTGAACCAATCAAAGCACCAACTAAACCACCTGTTAAACCTCCGGCACCTGCGCCTGCTAAAGCTGCGGCAAGCGGTCCGGCAACAATCAAGCCTAATCCCGGAAGAAGAACGTTTGTTCCGATAGCGGCTATTCCGCCAATAATTGCGCCGAGCGTTCCGCCGATTGCAGAACCGGTTCCAGCGCCTTCAAGCGCCTTGCTACCGAGAGCGCTGTCGTCAGCATCACCAGTAAACCATGTATCGCGTGTTTTGTCAGACATCATTAGATTAACTTCATCTTTTGAATAACCACGACTGATGGCTGAATTGTAAGCTCTTTCAGCACTATCGCGATCTTTAAACATTCCGGTTAACATACCGCCACTGCGCGTGCGGGATGTACCCAAATTATCATCTATAACGTCATTGTTTTCTTGTCTGGCAGCACCAAAACTGGCTTGTGCTTCACCTTCGCGTTCGAGCGAACGGTTACCAGTAACGGAACCAGCCGCATCTTTAACGTTACCGACAATTCTATCGCCAATTGCCGATGCTTCTTCACTCACAGTTCCATCTTTATATTTATCTTGATTATTCATATCAATCTCCTTTTCGAAATTTTATTTTCTATATTAGCTTGAAAGCTTGTAGAAATGACTGAGCAATAGACGTGCCATAAATGGAAAAGATACTATTGCCTAATTGTCTGCAAGAAAACTTTAAATAAACTCTTTCGGAATCAAATGATAAAAAACTAATATGTGTTTTGATTCGAAACACTCAAAAATTTCTTTTTCGTCTTTATTCAAGACAATTAAAGAATCCGCGTTTCAACAGTAATAAATCTGTCAACCATTATAAGCGAAAGTAATTTCATAACCGGTTAAAAAATGAGTTGTTTTCAAATAAAATAATTTTGTAAGTTTATTTTGACCTACAAAATCATTTTCACCAACAAAAGAGGCATATGAAAAAACAACCTATCTTTTTGCAACTACTTTTAACAATCATTTTAGCAACAGTTACTCAAAGTTTTTCTCAATCAAATGAAATCGGCGGAACGATTATCGACCCAAACGGAGCAAATGTAGCTAATGCCGGCGTTATACTAAGAAACGCGGAAACCGGCTTGGAGAGATTTGCGCAAACGAATAGCGATGGAAAATTTATCTTTAGAAATCTATCGGGTGAGAATTTTCAATTAACCATAAACGCGGAAGGTTTTAATCGCGCAGCCCAAGATGTAGTCATTGGAAAAAGCGTCTTAATCACGCTTGAACTCGCGCCGCTCAGAAGTGAAACAGTGGTTTATTCTGGCTCGCGGCAGGAAGAACTGCGCGAAAGCCTGAATACGAAAGTCGAAGTTTTGACTCGAACCGAGATAGAAGAGACCGGATATGAAAGTGTCGGGGAAGTTTTGAAGGAAGTTCCGGGCGTAATGACTCGCCGCGGCTCGCAGACGGCAACTTCTTCCGGCGCGGCAGGCGAGCAAATCCAAGGTATCGGCTCGCGTCAATCGCTGGTTCTGATTGACAATTTTCCAGTAGTAGGTGCGCGCGGAATAAAAAGCGGCGTTATCAATCTGGACAAACAGTCAACGGCGCGAATTGAACAAATCGAAGTTGTCAAAGGCGCGGCTTCGGCGCTTTACGGTTCGGACGCCATCGGCGGCGTGATTAACTTGATTACGCGCGAACCGAAACGTCCGCTGGAAGGCACAATCACAATTTCCGGCGGAAACTTCGGCGTTTTTGACCCGCGTGCCGATTTCGGTTTCAAGCGCAAAAATTTTAGCGGCTTTACCAGTTTAGAGCGGCATAAAAACAACGGTTTTGATTTAACGCCGACGACCTTTGACACGACCGGCGCGGGATTTCATGCCTATGATTTCTTTAATAAATTAAAATATGAATTTTCGCCGAATTTTTACATTTCGACATTAGCCGATGTTCACACGGAAAACGCGAAGGGACGTTCGGTGGCGGAATTAGGCTCGCAGTATGATGACGTGGACGCGACGACACAGAGTTACGGTTTAACGGCGAATTGGACAATCAATCCGCGCACGGTTTTGCAGGGGCGCGGTTATTTCAGCCGTTACGATGAAATTTATCGCGCTCAAAAACCAGACCGAACGCAGTTGCCTGACGATAATTTATTTCAGCGTTACGGACAATTAGACGCGACTTTGACGCACATTCTGGGCGAGCGTCAGCTCATTCAAGTCGGCGGCGAATGGCGCACAGACCGTTATCGAGGCATCAATCGCTTGCGAGACGACAACGGCGAACGCGCTGACACAAGCGTCGTTTGGGGTCAAGACAAAATTAATGTCACAAATTGGGCGACCGTAACCGTTGGTTTACGTTACGACAAACATTCGGTTTTCGGCTCGGCTCTTTCACCGAAAGTCGGCTTGAACGTGCGCGTCAACGAAAACTTAAATCTTCGCGCTTCGTTCGGACGCGGTTTTCGCGCTCCTGATTTGGGTCAGCTTTACTATCGTTTGATAAACAGATTTATCGGTTATCAAGTTATTGGGAATCCGAATTTGCAGCCCGAACATTCAAATTCGTGGCAAGTCGGCGCGGAATATGCACAAAGCGAAAGAAAATATCGTTTCGGCGTTAACTTTTTCCGCAACGACGTGCGAAATTTGATTAATCTGGCGAGCTTAGGTTTTATCACCAATCAGGCGCAGCTTAACGCGATTGTGCAGCGCGAGGGTATTGATCCGAGCTTTCGCCCGATAACTTTCGGATTTTTCTTTTTGCAAAAAAATCTTGAAAACATCTTTACGCAAGGCGCGGAGTTTGACGGTGAAATCAAACTGCCGAAAAACTTTGCTGTGAACGCTGCGTACACATATCTCGATGCGCGAGACAAAACAACGGGCGCGTATCTGCCGGACAGAAACAAGCATCAAGCGTTTCTGAAACTTGCTTATGCCAGCCCCGAACACGGTTTTCGCGCCAATTTACGCGGAACATATTTCAGTAATTGGAAAACTTCCGGACGGACAAATCGGGGCATCGCGCAAGACGTAAATGTTCCGGGATTTGTATTATGGGACGTTTATGGGGCAAAAGCGTTGAGAGAACGATTTGAAGTTTACGGAACAATCGAAAATCTTTTCGATAATCAAGACCCGAACGTCGGTAAACTTGATGCTTCAAACAGACCGCTGGCGATTTATCGAAATGACGCGGGAAGAATGTTTCGTATCGGTTTGCGCATAGACCTTTTCAGCGAGAAGTAAATTTTTTACACAAAACTTTGATGAAAGACAGGTAAGTAAAGATTTCACTTACCTGTCTTTTTTTAATTTATTTGTTATTGCGCAAATGATTTTCTATTTAATTTCCGACTTGCCAATTTTCCTGACAAACCGCACAATTTTTAGTCGTGATACACAGTTTCGAAAAAGTTGTCGAACTCCTGCAATTGGAAGCGCGGGCGATTGAGCAAGCGGCAAAACGTCTGGATAAATCGGTTGTGCGAAAAACAATTGAGATTTTGCAGGGGTGCGAGGGGAAAATTATCGTTACCGGCGTCGGTAAGTCGGGAATTATCGCGCAAAAAATCGCGCAAACTTTAACCAGCACGGGAACGGTAGCGGTTTTTGTTCATCCTTCAGACGCGCTGCACGGCAGTCTCGGCATTGTCACGAAAGGAGATGTTTTAATTGCCTTAAGCAATTCGGGAGAAACCGACGAGATTCTTTTGCTTTTGCCGACTTTAAAAAAACGAAAAATTTGTATCGTTTCGATTGTCGGCGAAATTGATTCGACGCTGGCGCGGCAATCTGACGTTATTCTCGACGCTTCGGTTGACCAGGAAGCATGTCCGCTCAATCTCGCGCCGACGACTTCGACGACGGTTGCATTGGCAATCGGCGATGCGCTGGCGATGACATTAATGCAGGCAAAGGGTTTGACGGCGGAAGATTTTGCCGCCAATCATCCAGCGGGACGTTTGGGAAAACGTCTAACTTTAAAGGTTGAAAATTTAATGCACCCGAGTCCGAAAATTTCGCCAGAAGCAAATTGGCTCGAAGTCGTGAAAGCAATTTCAAAACACTCGCTCGGCGCGGTTAACATCGTTGATAACGAAGAAAAACTTGTCGGCATCGTAACCGACGGCGATTTGCGAAGAACAATGGAAAAAACCCGCGCCGCAAATCTGGAAAATTTAACCGCCGAACAAATGATGACGAAAAATCCGATTACCGCCGCGCCGGATATGCTCGCCTTTGAAGCCTTGAAATTGATGGAAAATCGCCCGACTCAAATTTCCGTTTTGCCAGTTGCCGATGAACGGGGAAATTGTATCGGTCTTCTTCGCCTGCACGACATTGTGCGGAGCGGACTTTAGTCGCGGGAAATATTTCTTGCACCTAAAAACCGGTTTATTTCATCTTTAACAAAGTATTTGTCAAAAATAAAAACACAAATTTACAAATTTTTACCTTGCCCTGTTCAAAGACACAACGATAATGAAAAAAATTTTGAATCTGATTTTATCGGTTTTTTTGTTCGCTTCGTTTGTTCAGGCGCAAACAGCGGAAGTTACCCTTTCGCTTAACGAACAATTTTTTGACGCGCTGCTCGAGGCAATTTTTAAGAATTTAAGTGCGCCGGAATTTCCTTTGGCGAAAAACGGTTCAAAGTTCAAAGCTCAAAGTTCAAAGCCACCGATTTTTAGTTTCATTAAAAAAAACGAGCCAATCCAAAATCCAAAATCCAAAATCCAAAATTGTAAAGAGACAATTCGCCTTCAACGCGAGATTGACGGAGTTCGCACGGCGGTTCGCTTTCGGGACGGAAAAATACTCGCGCCGATTGCGTTCACCGGCTCTTACAATCCACCGCTTATCGGCTGTATCAGTTTTCAAGGCTGGGTGGAAACAAATATCAATATTGAATTTGATAAACAAAATCAAAAACTCGTCGGTAAAGTGCAGGTTTTAAATATTCAACTGAGCGGAGCAGGCGGTATCGGAAGCAGCTTGTTATCAAAAGTCGTGCAAAGCGCGATTGACAAAAAGGTAAATCCAATTGAAATTTTGTCGGCGGATAAACTTTCTTTTCTCGTTCCGGTGCAAAACTCCGCGGGGACTTTAAAGATGAAAGCGATAGACATTCGGCACGAAATCGCCAACGGTTTTTTGAATGCGCGGATTGTTTTTGAGTTTTCAAAAGCAAATTAATTTAAATATAATTTACCTATCCCTGAAAGCATCGCCGAAAAAGTTCAGTTGACTTAATCTCGATTGCTTTGAATACTTTATTAACGTTCTTCGAAGAGAAAATACAAAACTTACAATAAAAAACTCCGACAACGAATCGCTTCATTGTCGGAGAATATTGTACTTTTTGATTGCTTGAATTATCTCTAAAAACGCTTTACGCTCGAAACAAAATCAAACAATCATTTTGTCATTAAACGAATCTAACTTTTAGAATGTACCTATCCTACCAAGCGGTGTATCACCTGTTCCGCCCCACGTTTGACCGTTCTGACCTCCATTCGAGCTTTGCAAGACATAAAATGTATTATTCGAATTCCGGTAAACAGCAATATCCTGCCTGCCGTCACCATCATAATCACCGCGAATAGGAAAGTCGTTACCAGCAAAGGTCGGGCTTCCAATACCGAATTGTGTCGCGGTTGTTGTGTTAGTAGCCGTATCGTTAATGAACCAAACGCCCGGATTAAGAGTTGCGCGGAAAACTACAAAGTCAGCTCGACTGTCGCCGGTATAATTAGCTGGCGTTATGATGTAATCAGTATCAAAGTTACCAAATTGTAGCCTTATCATTTCTGCGCCGGTTATAGCATCGCCTGCAGACCAGGTAACATCACCATTCTCAGCTATAAGAGCCAAAACAAGCTCGTCTCTGCCATCACCATTAAAATCGGCACCGTTGAATACGCGTAACTGCACCGAACCCGTAAAGGGAGGAAGTCCGAAATCAACCTGACTCATAGTGCCTGTGGCGCTGCTCATAATATAATACGTCATTCGAAGAGTTGTAGTATTGATTCGCGAAACCGCATAATCTATCTTACCGTCACCGTCGTAATCGCCGGTCGCATCCGGATTATCATCTGTAATAGTACCTGCTCCTCCTCTACCAAACTGAATTACGCGGTCAATTATAACGCCGCCGGTGCCTTCCGGAAATGGAGCGACGAAAAAGAGTCCTGCGGTGCCGGGACGATATACCGCCAATTCTGTTTTTGAATCTCCGATGAAATCTCTCGGAGTCGGCACATCTGTACCGGTTACCCCAAAATTAACGATGCGAATGAACGCTTGATTCGGAACCGGAGACGCCGGATTTCTTAAAATTTTCCAGCTGATAGGCGTACCGGTTGCTGTTGGATCTGACCTTAACGCCCAATCACTTTTATTATCGCCGGTAAAATCGAGGTATGTGCCTCTTTGAGCATTTGTTGTGTTTGCGCTATATAAAAGAACCGCTGTTAACACGGCGAAAATCGTAAAGAATGAGCGCAGATTTTCTGTTATTTTTTTCAAGAACATTTTTCCCTCCTCCAAGGTTTGTGAAAATAAGTCATATAGCTTCGGTCAAACAATTCCGCTTTTCGTAAAATTGAAAAATTGCCAGTGACAGAAGAATAATTTGAAGATAGTCAAATTAGAAACAAAAGTAACCTTTTTTTATACTGCTGTCAATAGATTTTTGTGGCTTGTAAATGTTATTTTAACTTTCGAAAAGTTTTTTCAAGTTGCTTCAAAAATAGGATTAAGCTTTGGAACACGAACTCTGGTTCGCCAAAAACGAATCAATTTTTGGTGAACTAAGGTTCGCATTTCGTTTTTTGGATAGATTCAATCGCTCTAACAAGCGAGATTTTAAACATTAATAGAAAACGAAATTGTTTTGCCACTTGTAAGAAATTGATTATCTTGACTATCCTCTAATAGATGAAAGTGCCTTTGATTGCAATTATTGGTCGCCCAAACGTCGGCAAATCTACGCTTTTTAATCGTTTAACGGGAGCGCGAAAATCAATCGTCGGCGACGAGCCGGGCATCACGCGCGACCGTATTTATGGCGAAGGCGAATGGAAGGCGAAAAATTTTGTTGTCGTTGATACGGGCGGAATTGTGCCGGACGACGAGGCGATAATACCCGCGAACATTTTCAAACAAGCCGGTCACGCTATTTCTGAAGCGCAAGCGATAATCTGGGTAGTTGACGCCCGCGCGGGTATTACGCCGCTGGACGAGGAAATTTCCGTTTATTTACGGAACATCGGAAAGCCGGTTTTTATTGCTGCCAATAAAGCCGAAACGCGCAAAGTTGAAGAAGAAGCTGCAGAATTTTATCAATTCGGTTTTGAACTCGTTCCCGTTTCCGCCGAAAATAGCAACGGCGTCGGCGATTTGTTGGATGTTGTTTACGAGGTTTTAGAGTTTCCCGAAGAAGAAGTAGAAGAAAAAGAGAGAGAAATCCAGCTTGCCATAATCGGGCGTCCGAATGTCGGAAAATCTTCGCTTTTGAATAAAATCTTGGGCGAAGAAAGAGTTATCGTTTCGCCGATTGCCGGAACGACGCGCGATGCGGTTGACACGAATTTGACCGTTGACGGACAAAAGTTTTTATTAATTGACACAGCCGGAATTCGCCGCAAAGGAAAAACTACCGAAATGACGGAAAAACTTTCCGTCATTATGGCGCGAAAGGCGCTCGAACGCGCGGACGTGGCGATTATGGTGATTGACGCGACCGAAGGCTTTGCAAGTTCGGACGCGACGATTGCGGGTTACGCGGTTGATTCAGGCTGCAGCGTTATTCTTGCCGTCAACAAATGGGACGCGGTTGAAGAAAAGGAAACTAACACGGCAATCGAGTTTGAACATGAACTGCGCGACAAAATGAAGTTTCTCGATTGGGCGCCGGTCGTCACCATCTCGGCTTTAAACGGTCAAAGAGTCAATAAAATTCTGCCGCTCGTTGTCAAAGCAAATGAAGCACGCAATTTGCGCGTTCCAACGTCTAAACTCAACCAATTTTTTGAACAAAATGTAATGCAGCCGCGAACAGGCGGCGGAACAGCGCCCGGAAAAGGCGGTCAGGCGCGCCTGCATATTCAATATATTACGCAAGCCGGTTTGCGCCCGCCGATGTTTGTCGTTTTTACTTCGGGCGGCGGGAAAGGCGGTCTTCATTTTTCGTATTTGCGTTATATCGAAAATCGTTTGCGCGAGGAATTTGATTTTTTCGCGACGCCGCTTCGTTTAAAGGAACGCCACAAAACGAGAAAGAAAAAAGATTAGCCACAGAGCGCACAGAGAACACAGAGAAAAACAAAAAATGTAAAATTGTTTTTAATTTTCATTCGTGTTAATCGTGTAAAGGTTAGTGCCAAAACTCTCTGTAAATTTGGTATTCTCTAATGGCAACATTTTTGTATGGAAGTAATTTTATTATTTGTCAGATTAATTCTCGCCGCGATTTTCGCGCTTGCCGCAATCGGAAAATTCCTTGACCTGAAAGGCTCGGAAAAAGCGGTTAAAGATTTCGGCGTGCCGGAAGAATTGGCAAAACCTTTTTCAATCGCATTACCTATTGCAGAAATTATTATCGCTGTTTTGCTTTTGCCTGTAACAACTGCCTGGATTGGCGCAATTGGCGCGTTTTTTTTGCTTTTAACTTTTATCGGCGGGATGATTTGGCAGATGGCAAAGGGAAACGCGCCCGATTGTCATTGTTTCGGACAAATTCACAGCGAACCGGTCAGCGCAAAGAGTTTAATTCGTAATGCGGTTTTTGCCTTTCTTGCATTCATTCTTGTTTTGCAAGGCAGCGAAAATCAGGGCGCTAGTATTTTTGATGTATCAAACAACAATTCGGAAGGAAATGTTATGTCACTTATTTTAGGATTGGCAACCGTCGGTTTGCTTGCCGCAACCGTGTTTTATCTAAAAAGAATTTCAGAACAGCAAACGCTGATTATGCGCCGGATTGAGGTTTTGGAGTTGACGGCTTCGGACGGCAGCAGTAGGGAAATCGAGCCGGAAAATCTGCCGAGCGCCGATAACAATCTGCCCATCGGCTCGCCCGCGCCCGATTTTGTTTCGCGCGACATAAACGGCAAAGCGGTCGCTTTCGAGAATTTTTTCGCTTACGGAAAACCGCTTCTGCTTTTCTTTGTCAGCCCGACCTGTAGCCCGTGCGAAGCGCTGATGCCCGAAATTGAAAGCTGGCAAAATGATTTAAAGGAGCGAATAACTTTTATTTTTATCAGCAAGGGCGAAGCAAAGGAAAATTTGGAAAAATTCGGCGGTAAAAACTTCAAGCAGATTCTTTTGCAGAAAGACAAAGAAGTTTCCGAACTTTTCGGCGCGCAATGGACGCCGACGGTGCTTTTGATTAACGCGGACAGAGGCATCGCCAGTCGCGCGGCGGTCGGCGATAAAGGGATTCGTGAATTGATTGATAAAATTAAGAGCCGCGTTGACAATACGAATCTGTTGTTGATTCCATCTGCAAACGGCGACGGCGACGCCGAAAAAACAAAATTAGGCGCCGACATTCCGAACTTTTCGCTGCCTGATGTTTTCGATAAAAATATCGGTTCCGAAGATTTGCGCGGAAAGAAAACTCTGATCGCCTTCTGGAGTTTAAATTGCGGATTTTGTAACCAAATGCTCGAAGATCTGCGCGATTGGGACAAAACAAAAGGCGTTGACGAGCCAAATCTTCTGCTTGTTTCCGAAGGCAAACCCGAAGAACATCAGACATTAGATTTGCGGTCGCCGGTCGTTTTGGACGGAGAACGCAAAATTTCAGAAGAACTCGGTATGAACGGAACGCCTTCGGCGGTTTTAGTTAATGAAGACGGAAGAATAATTTCGGAAACAGCACTCGGCGCTGAGCAAATCTGGGCTTTGCTTGGGAAGAAAAAATAAATTACGAATCACGAATTAAGGATTACGAATGCCGGATTTGTTCTTCCAAATCGTAATTCGTAATTCGTAATTAATAATGAAACCAATTGATTGGAAAGTTACTGCGCAAGAGGGAAATGCGCGAGCGGGAATTTTGCGAACGAGGCGTTCAGTGATTGAAACGCCTGTTTTTATGCCCATCGGGACGCAAGGCACGGTAAAAGGTGTGCGATTTGAATGGCTCGAAGCAGAATTAGACGCGCGGATAATTTTGGGTAATACATATCATTTGTTTTTGCGTCCGGGCGTGGAGGTTATTCGGGAATTTGGCGGCTTGCATAAATTTTCAACCTGGAATCGCTCGCTTTTAACCGATTCGGGCGGGTTTCAAGTGTTTAGTTTAACTGATTTGCGAAAACTCAGCGAAGAAGGCGTCGAGTTTCGCTCGCATATTGACGGCGATAAAAAATTTCTCTCGCCCGAAGTTTCGATGGAGATACAAGCCGCGCTCGGTGCGGAAATCGCAATGGTTTTTGACGAATGTCCGCCGGGCGACGCCGGAATTGACGAAACCAGAAAAAGTTTGGAACTAACGGCGCGTTGGGCAGAGCGTTCTAAAAAGCGCTTTAACGATTTGCAATCGCAGGGCTCGGACACAGGATTTTTAGAAACCGAAAATTTAAGCGGACGGCAAGCTTTGTTCGGAATCGTTCAAGGCGCGGGACATTTAAATTTGAGGCGCGAGAGTCTGGAAAAAACGGTTGACATCGGTTTTGACGGATATGCCATCGGAGGTCTCAGCGTCGGCGAAGAAAAGAGTGTGATGTATGAAGTTTTGGAATTTCTCGCGCCGCAGATGCCGGAAAACGCGCCGCGTTATTTAATGGGCGTCGGAACGCCCGAAGATTTGGTGGAAGCGGTCTTTCGGGGTGTTGATATGTTCGATTGCGTTCTGCCGACGCGCAATGGGCGCACGGGAAGCGTCTTTACTTCGCGCGGAAAATTAAATATCCGCAATGCAAAATTTGCCGCTGACAGAGAGCCACTTGATACTGAATGCGGTTGCTCAATTTGCCGCAGATATTCAAAAGCCTACTTGCGGCATTTGTATCAGGCAAAGGAAATGCTGGCGGCGGTTTTGATTTCTCATCATAATCTCGCCTTCTTCCTTGACACAATGAAAAAGGTTAGGCAAGCTATCAAACTTAGTAATTTCGGCGAATTCAGACGCGATTTTCTCAATAAAATTAGTGAAAGCGAAAAAGATTAGCCACCGAGTTCACAGAGAATACAGAGAAAAACGGAATTAAAAAAACTCTGTGAACTCGGTGTTCTCTGTGGCAAAAATCTTATAGGACGTTTGATAAACCGTCGGCAAACATATATTATTATCTTTTTCTTTTCGGCAACAAAACAATGAATATATTAGCAATGTTTTTTCAGGGTGAAGCCGGCGGCGGAAGTCTTATCTGGGGACTTTTGCCATTTGTTTTTATTTTCGGCATCTTTTATTTTCTGGTTATTATGCCCCAAAAACGCCAGCAAAAAGAATTGCAGCAAATGATCGGCGAATTAAGAATCAACGATGAAGTCGTAACCAACGGCGGCGTTATCGGCAAAATCAAAGAAGTCAGAGATACAAGTTTTGTGATTTACAGCGCCGAAAAATCGTTCCTCGAAATTGCGAAAAGCGCGGTTGTCGGTAAAAGAGAAGAAAAACAGTAAACAATTAGCAGTAAACAGAAGTTTTAAAGATGAAAAATAGCAGCTTATTGATTAGAACGGCGGTGATTTTAGCAGTAACATTAATTGGGTTTTATCTTGTTTTCGGACCTCGCGGCTCAGTCAATGCCAGTTCCTTCACTTGGGCGGGAATCAAAAAAAACCTATCCGAAAACATAAATCTCGGTTTGGATTTAAAGGGCGGCTCGCATCTTGTGATGCGCGTTAAAACCGACGATTACTTAAAAAAATTAACGGAAAATAATAAGGAAGCCGCGCTTACCGCCGCCAAAGAAGCCGAGCTTCCGGTCGGCGACGGAACTTTTGTTACTGAAAATAACAATTATCAAGTTTCAATTAACGTAACCGACGATTCCAAAACACCGGAAATTATTGAAGCGGTTAAGAAGAAAGTTGATTTCAGCGGCTGGGCAGAAAGCGTAAGTGGAGACACGATTACGTGGTCTCTACCCGTGGCAGCGCAGAAAGTTTTAAAAGACCAAGCCGTTACGCAGGCAGAAAGAATAATTGAAAGTCGCATTAACGCTTTCGGCGTTAAAGAACCGACTTTTGCGCGACACGGCGCAAGCGATTCGGGACAGCTTCTGCTGCAAATGCCGGGCGTTGAAGACCCGGAGCGCATAAAAAAACTTATCGGCGCGGAATCGCGTTTGACTCTGATGAAAGTTGATAGTCCGCCGAATCCGTCGCCGGTAAAGATTTTTCCGACCGAGCAAGCGGCAATACAATCACTCGGCGGAACGATTCCTTCAAATCGTAAAGTTTTTCCTTTTAGCGAACGCGACGATGCTGCCAACGATAAGAATAATCCACAGGACAAAAAAGAGCCGACTCAATGGGTTGTTTTAGAATCTCCGGCGGTTGTTGACGGAAGCGAACTGCGCGATGCCGCCGCTGTTTCGCGCACGGGCAGCGAAAGCGATTATCAGATTTCCTTTTCATTTAAACCGGGCGGAGCGCAGAAATTTGGTGAGTGGACTGGTAAAAATATCGGAAGTTATATGGCGGTTGTCTTAAACGACGAAGTAAAATCCGCTCCGTATATAAAATCGCAAATTTTCGACACGGGGGAAATCTCCGGCAAATTTACAAAAGGAACAGCTGAAGATTTAGCCTTGACATTAAAGTCCGGCGCGCTTCCCGCTGAAATCGAGTATCAAGAGGAACGCACCGTCGGACCAAGTTTGGGCGCGGATTCGATTCGAGCGGGCGTTACCGCGTCAATCGGCGGATTGGTATTTATTGTTATCTTTATGCTCATTTATTATCGCGGGTCGGGTGTAAATGCCGTTCTTGCCTTGCTTCTAAATTTGCTTTTGACTCTCGCCGCATTGATTGTGTTTGATTCAACGTTAACTCTGCCGGGAATTGCCGGATTAATTTTAGGCATCGGGATGGCGGTTGATTCAAACGTGCTTATTTTCGAGCGCATCCGCGAAGAAATGCGTGCCGGAAATTCGGCTGCAAGCGCGGTGAATGAAGGTTTTGACCGCGCGTTTATCACTATTATTGACACGCACATTACAACTATTATTTCGTCAGTGATTCTTTATATGTATGGCTCGGGTCCGATTAAAGGATTTGCCGTAACCTTGATTTTGGGGCTTTTAATAAACTTGTTTTCGGCGGTCTTTGTTTCCCGTACAATTTTTATGTGGTTGCTCGAGCGCAACCCGAATATGAAGAAATTGAGTATCTGATTTAGCAGATAACTGATAGTTGATAACTGAGAGTTTTTCCTCTTTCACTATCCACTATCCACTAAATAAAAATGTTTGAATTTTTTGGCAATATCAACGTTGATTGGATGGGCATTCGAAAACCTTTGATTGCTCTTTCGATTCTTATTCTTTTAGCCGGTTTAATTTCAGCTGTCGGAAGACAACTAACTCCGGGCGGAACGGACGCCTTTAATTTGGGCGTCGATTTTCAGGGCGGAACTTTTATTACCGCTAAATTTAAAGGTGAGAAACCTTCCGAAGACGGTATTCGCGCCGCTTTGCAAACGGTCGGCGTTAACGATTCGGTTATCCAATCTTCAATTGATAAAGCTGACGAAGTTTTAATAAAAGTTCCACTGATTAAAGGCGCCGACGAAGAAGCGGCAAATCAAACTCAGGCGAACGTTAATGCAAATCTAGCCGCGAATTCCGACTCACAAACAACAGACCAAGCTGCCGCTCAAACTCGAGAAAAAAATCAAGTTGACAGCGGACGAGCATTGGTTAAAAGCGCGTTGGATTCTTTCGGGAAAGAAGCTGAGGGAACGAAAACTTTAGCCGAAGATGAATCGGCGGCTTACAAAATTGTCGGAACCGATTCGGTCGGACCAGTTGCCGGCGAACAGCTTCGAAACCAAGCTATTATCGCCACGCTTTTAGGTATGCTCGGAATTTTGCTTTTTATCGCTTTTCGCTACGATTGGACTTATGCGGCAGGAGCGGTTATCGCCGTATTTCACGACGTTTTAATTACCCTGGCGTTCTTTTCGGTTTTTCAATGGGAAGTCAGCTTAACCGTGCTTGCCGCGCTTTTGACTTTAGTCGGTTTTTCGGTTAACGACTCGATTGTTATCTTTGACCGCATTCGTGAAAATCTAACCTTGCACCGCAACGAGCCAATTTATAATTTAACCAATAGATCAATCAACCAAACTATGTCGCGGACAATTATTACCGGTGGACTCGTATTTTTGTCGGTTCTCGCGCTGGTTTTGTTCGGCGGCGAAGTTTTGCGCGGATTTTCGCTGGCGCTTTTTGTCGGCGTAATTACAGGAACATATTCAACTATTGCTATTGCCAGCCCGATAGCAATTTGGTGGCAGGATAAAATCGGGGCGGCAAAAGCCAAAATTGTTGAGGTAAGCAAAACTGAAAGATTGGCATCGGCTTCTAGGCGCTCGGTTTCCAGAAGACCTATTGCTAGATAAGTTACTAAGACTCGAATATATTGCAAAAACTTAAACTGAAATTTAGTGTGAAGGTTTGTAAAATAAAAGTTTAAAAAAGGTCAAAAGCGGAAAAATTATTCTTGACTTTTTCAATTTCACGCTTTAGACTTCAAAACGTTGCTGGTCAATAAAATATGTAGTATCTGCTTTTTTCCGTTTCATTAATGAACAGCGGAGGAATTTGTGAAACTTTTGTATGTAAGACCGGCAAAAGTCCATTAAAACCACCCTGACATTAAAGAAGTTTAAGTGAAAAAAGTTAATTAACTTGCAGGTAAATCGTTAATTCATTTAACGATTATAACTTGGAGTTTTATTTGTATCATCAAAAGCAATAATAAAGAAGTTCGCAACCCCTGACCAATTGGCACCGGAAAAAGGGAGGAAAATAAAATGTTAGATCAATTAGTTGAATCGAAAAGTAATGCGCGGGAAAATACTCGACGGAGCGGTTTTCTATTAACCACTGCTGTGATTATGGTTTCTATAATACTTAGCGCGTGGATGTATAGTCTTTTTGCAAAAGACTACGGGCTTGGTTCCGGTGATTTAGAGCTTTCCGAACTGGTTGCGCCAGTTCCCGTTCCTGAAGAGGAACCGCCCCCGCCGCCAGAAAAGCAACCCGAGAAACAAATTCAAAAAGCCGCGCCGAACGCCGACGTTCGAACCGAGATTATTCAAAGAATGGACGAAGCGCCGATTAAGCCACCGGATAAACCAAGCGTTGTACAAAATACGGTTAAGCCGCCTCGTGAAGGTATTAGAACCGTTATCGGTAGAGATAATATAGATGCGCGAAACGCGGTGTCTTCATCTTATAGAGGCGAAGTAGATACAACCGGCAAAGGTATTGGAGGTGATCCCGGTGGAACCGGTACAAGACCAGGACCGCCTGCTGCGCCACCGCCACCGCCACCACCGCCTGCTCCAAAAGCAACGCCGCCGCCAACTCCCAAAACAATTTCCGGCGGTGTAGTAAACGGTAAGGCGACAAGTTTGCCGAAACCGCCATATCCTGCCGCAGCTAGAGCGGTGCGCGCTTCGGGCGCGGTTAACGTTCAAGTGAAAATTGACGAAAATGGCAATGTCGTGTCGGCGAGTGCCGTCAGCGGACATCCGCTTCTGCGAGCAGCAGCAACAGCAGCGGCTCGTAGTGCTAAGTTTGCGCCGACGAAACTTTCGGGACAACCGGTTTCGGTTACCGGCGTTATTGTTTATAACTTTGTTCCATAATGAACAAAACAATTATGGGAAGCAGATTTGAATGCTTCCCATAATTAAAATCATCTGCAATTATAAAAAAACTTTTTTGATTTCTTTGGAGGAAAAAACATGACTTTTTTAGGTAGCCTTTTAGATGCGAACATTCTGGGCTTTTTTTTAATGCTCACCGGTGAAGGAAAAATCTCCTTCGGTATTTATGATATTGCCAGGAGTTTAACGGTTCCGGGTTGGGCAGTTATCATTATTCTATTGCTTCAATCAATTTATATGATTGCCGTCGGAATCGAGCGTTATCTGACTTATAGCAAAGCTAAAGCACAGTCGCGTCAATACGCGCCGAAAGTTGCGCAGGCATTAAAAAACAGCAATATTGATGAAGCCATTAATATCGGCGATAAACATAAAGATTCGCATTTGGCAATGGTTGTTTCTTCGGGCTTGAAGGAATTTGCCGCTCATCAAGGCAATACGGATATTTCCGGCGAGGAAATGGAAGCCTCGAAACGCGCTTTGCAGCGGGCAATCGCGGTCAAAACCGCCGAACTTAAACGCGGTCTCGCAGGCTTAGCAACAGTCGGTTCAACAGCTCCGTTCGTCGGTTTGTTTGGAACGGTAGTTGGTATTATCGGCGCTTTCGTCGCTTTGGCTTCGGCAGAAAACGCCGGTATCGGTGCGGTCGGCGCGGCAATTGCGGAAGCGTTGGTAGCAACTGCTTTCGGTATTGCGGTAGCTGTTCCGGCGGTTTGGTTGTTCAATTACTTTACCAATAAAGTAACCAGCTTCGGCGTTGAAATGGAAAATTCAGCTTCTGAACTGGTGGATTATTTCATCAAACAAAAAACCAGACAATTGAACAGTTAATGTTAGTAACCCATAGATTTTTTAGAAGGGAGAATTTTTACTATGGCAATGCAGATCGGTGGAGCTGAAGAGTATAACTCGGAAATTAACGTTACTCCGATGGTTGACGTAATGCTGGTGTTATTGATTATTTTTATGATCGTTACGCCGCTTCTTCAACAAGGAGTATCCGTAAATCTTCCGCGCGATATGATGAGCGCCGAAGAAGACGCGGAAATTACTAAAGACACATCAGTTCTTATTGCGATACCCGACAACAATAATTTTTACATCGGGAAAGAGCAGTATCCATTAAATGCTTTGGGAGAAAAAATCAAAAAAATGATGGAAAATAAAACTCCCGAAAAGCGAATTGTTTACATTAAGAGTGGTGTTGAAGTTGATTACGGAAAAGTAGTCGAAGCTATCGACACTATTCGTAAACAGGATATAGACAAAATTGGATTGGTCGCTGACAGAAAGAAAGATCAACCAAAAGCAGCAAATTAACTAAAAATTCTGAAATTATTTCAAATTTTGGGAGCGAGGAATTATGGGAATGTCAGGAGGAGGCTCTTCGCAGGGAGCTACGCCAAATATTAATGTAACGCCGTTGATTGACGTTTTGCTGGTGCTTTTGATTATCTTTATGGTCATTACGCCGTTAAAACCTAGTCGTTTTGAAGCGAAAGTTCCGGCAGAACCAAAACCTGAGGAACAACAGGTTATTCCGAAACCAAATCCTTTGACGCTAGTTGTCGGGGTTAACAAGGGTGATATGAAAGTAACACTAAATAATGAACCCGCAGGTGATGTTTCGGATGCAAGCGCATTAACAAATCAACTTTCGCAAATTTTTAAGGATAGAGAAAACAACGGTGTTTTCCGCGAAGGTACAAATGAGGTGGAGAAAACGGTTTTTCTTAAATCTCCACGCTCGGTGAAATACGGCGATGTGGTTAAAATAATTGACGCCGTAAAATTAGCCGGGGCGCAACCGATAGGATTGCAGATTGATGATTTAGCAGATTAATTTCAGCTTAGTAAAACAACAGAAACTAAAGTTAAAATCTTTGGTTTCTGTTGTTTTAAGCGATAAATGGAGTCTAAAAAATGAGTTTCTCTCGTGCAGGGATTTTTGTCTTACTATTACTAACAGTTTTCATCGGAGCAAATTGCTCATATTATAATCGGATCATTGCCAGAAAAAATCTGGTTGATGGCGGCAAAGCATATAAAGATAGAAAGTTTCAGGAAGCGGAACAGTTATTTCGAGATGCGGTCGCGCAAGACCCAGAGAGCAAGGAAGGTAAAACCGCACAATTATTTTTAGCCAGAACGTTGCATTCTGAATTTATCGGAAAACGTGATGACACCGATAAGGCGGAAGAAGCGATAAAAGAATATAAAAAAGTTTTAGCGGAGAATATCGCAGACACTAGTTCTTTTGGCGCGGTTGCTAATCTCTTGGAAAATCTCGGTAGGCAAGATGAATGGCTGCAATGGGTAACGGAACGAGCAAATAATGGGCAAGTTCCGCCCGAACAACGTGCCGAAGCTTTAACAAAACTGGCTGCAAAAAAATATTCTTGCGCCAATGATATTTCCGACCAAGAGCCAGTCAAGAAAACCGTTACTAAAGATGGAAAACCGGAATATGTATTTAGTAAACCGCAAGATCCGAATACTTTTGAAGAATTAAAAAAATGTGTCGCCGAGGGCAGAGAGTTGAGCAAAAAAGCGGTCGAGTTTGCTCCGAATAGCGATGCGGCATGGTCATATGAAGCAAATATGCTTGTCCAGCAAATGCGTCTAGCCGAAATGGAGGGCAGACCACAACCGGAACAGGAAAATATAAAGAGCGAGGCGGAAAGAGCTAAGGAAAGGTTTACCGAATTGTCGAGAATTAAAAGAGAGAAAGAAGAAGCAGCCGAAGCAGAAAAAAAAGCTAAAGAAGAAGCTGCAAATAAAAAGTAGATTTTCCAAAATTAACTTTTAAGACAGGTGATACTCAATTACAATAAAAATTGAGTATCACCTTTTCATTTATCATTTACCGAATGATAAATGATAAATGTTTATGATTCGAATCGAGGATGTCATAGAAAAAGTAGAAACGAATCGCCCCGATCCAGATATAGATTTGATCCGGCGTGCGTATCTCTTTTCTGCAATGCATCATCGCGGTCAAAAACGCGCTTCCGGCGAGCCGTATCTGGTTCATCCGCTGGCGGTAGCGGATATTTTAGCCGGAATGCGGCTCGACGAAACAAGCGTTTCCACCGGACTTTTGCACGATGTAGTTGAAGATACGCTCGTTGACCTCGAAACAATACGCTCGTATTTTGGCGATGAAATTACACGCCTAGTTGATGGATTGACTAAAATCGCCCATATCAGTGACCTTTCAAAAGAAAGGCAACAGGCGGAAAATGTTCGCAAAATGGTTCTGGCAATGATAACCGATGTGCGCGTCGTGCTCATTAAACTTGCCGACCGCCTGCATAATATGCGGACGATGCAATTTTTGAAACCGGAAAAACGCGCCCGCATTTCGCAGGAAACTTTAGATATTTATGCTCCAATCGCGCACCGCCTCGGAATGGGAAAACTGCGCAGCGAACTTGAAGATTTGTCGTTCCAAAATCTTTACCCCGAAGAATACAAGAAACTCTCAATAGAAGTCGAAGCGCGTCGTCCCGAACTTGAAGCGACGCTGGAAAAAATAACCAATTTAATTAAGGCAAAATTGCAGGAAAATGATGTTCCTTTTGTCGAAATCGAAGGGCGCGTGAAACGTCTTTTTTCGCTCTGGAAGAAATTAAAGAAACGCAAATTAACTATTGACCAGGTTTATGATTTAATAGCAGCGCGAATCATAACCACTAACGAGAGAAAAAATTGTTACGTTGCTTTAAGCGTCATTCACGATATCTGGACGCCCGTGCCGGAGCGCTTTAAGGATTGGATTGCGATACCGCGCGATAATTTATATCAATCGCTTCACACTTCAGTCATTGGCGACACCGGTCAATCGTTTGAAGTTCAAATCCGCACCAAAGAAATGCACCAGATAGCTGAAGAAGGGGTCGCGGCGCATTGGAAATATAAAGAAAGTAAACTCGGGAAGCGTGATGAAGATAAAACTCTGGATGAGCTTCGCAAGACGGTTGAAAAACTTCTTCTTCCGTTGGTTGAAACCACGCACGAAACCACCGATTCCGAGGATTTTATTGAATCCTTAAAACTCGACCTTTACCCAAAAGACGTTTATGCTTTTACACCGATGGGCAAAATCATACAGCTGCCGCGCGGAGCGACGCCGCTCGATTTTGCGTATGCGATTCACTCAGAAGTCGGCGATAACTGCACGGGCGCAAAAATAAAAGGGCGCATCGTTCCGCTTAAAACCGAACTCCAAAACGGGGATGTCGTCGAAATTTTAACCACCCCGAATTCGCTGCCTTCACGCGATTGGCTTAATTATGTCGTCACGTCACGCGCCCGAAATCGTATCCGGCACTGGATATCCGAACAGCAGCGCGTCGAATCAATCGAAATCGGACGTAAACTGCTTGAAAAGGAAGCCGATAAGTTTCGCGTTCCGCCGAAAAAACTGCTCAATAACGAAAATGAAATGAAGCGTATCGCTAATGAATATGGCTTGGGCAGACCCGAAGATTTATTGGCTTCAATTGGATACGGGAAAAGTTTACCGCGCAATGTTATCGCAAAATTTCTCGGCGCGGAAAAATTTGCTGAGCTTGATCCGGAAAAGAAAAAGGAAACTAAATTTCAAACCGGCGTTAAAGCGGTTAAAAAGTTTATCGGTCTGGGCGAAGACGCAATTATCGTCAAGGGAATTGATAATCTGTTGACAACACGCGCGCGGTGCTGCAATCCGCTGACTGGCGAGGAAATTATCGGTTATATTTCGCTGGGAAAAGGAATTGTCGTTCACAATAAAAACTGCAAAAATGTGAAACAACTAATGGTGAACCGAGACCGCATTGTGGAAGTCGAATGGGCAAAAAATGAAGCAAAGCATATTCAATCCGTTCGTCTTCTAGCAACTACTGAGAACCGCACGGGCATGCTCGCCGGTATTACAAATGCGATTGCCGAAATTAAAACGGGGATTCGAGACGCGCGCGCCAGCGTCTCTAGAGACAATCGCGGGTTGATTGAGGTAACTATTGAAGTTTTTGACAAAAAGCACCTTGATAAGGTGATCACTTCAGTCGAGCAAGTTCCAGGCGTCATTGCCGTCGAACGGATGAATTCATAGCTGATTCCAAATTCCAACATTTTTTCATTTGTTCGAGACTTGAATTTCTATTAATTTGGAATTTGAAATCTGGAATTTGGAATTTTGCCTCTTATCTGTTAAAATTCGCCTTTTGCTTTAACAATAAAGAAGAAACCAAGGGTAAATATAATTGTGAAAGAAACCGTTTCAACTGAAAATGCGCCCGGCGCAATCGGACCTTATTCGCAGGCGGTGAAGACCGGAAATATGGTTTTTTGTTCGGGACAGATTCCGATAAATCCTGAAACCGGCGAGTTTGTTTCCGAAAACGTGGCTGAACAAAGCCGGCAAGTTTTGAAAAATTTAAGCGCCGTTTTGAAAGCAGCGGGAACGAGTTTGAACAATGTCGTGAAAACAACCGTATTCTTAGCAGATATGAATGATTTTGCGGCGATGAATGAAGTTTATGCCGAGTTCTTTAGCGAAAATAAACCGGCACGCGCGACCGTTCAGGCGGCGCGTCTTCCGCGCGATGCGCGAGTTGAAATAGAATGTATAGCTGTCATTTAGCATTTATCACTGAACATTTATCATTTATCAGATAAGTCGAAATATTTTGATAAATGATAAATGTTCAGTGATAAATGAAAAAGCCAAACGCGCGAATAAAATCGAGCATTTGGCAACTAAAATTCCGGTTTGCGTTTCAAACGAGTTACGCCGCTTTGATGACTTTGCCGGATTTGATACACCGGGTGCATACTTTTTGCCGGTGATTTCCGCCGCTTGGTTGTTGAACGCGGATTGATTGCAGATTCGGTTCAAAGCGACGACGAGTTTTATTGTTAGCGTGTGAAACATTGTTTCCAAATTGCGGACCTTTTCCGCAGACATCGCAACGTTTTGCCATAATTAAAAAGCCTCCAAAGATAATAACGGGGTATAAAACAAGAGTTTAATGCAAACTCAAAAACTAAATTTATAACAAATTTATTGCGGTTTATCAAGCAATGATTAAAGATTGTTAATTTTCAAGGAGCTATATCCAAAGTGCAAAAATTTAATTTTACTATTTTATTAACGATATTTCTGGCAATTGCCACGTCCGTTTTAAATAGTTGTTCAAGCTTCAATAACAGTAATACGGCGGTTAGCGGAGCAGACCCGAATGAAACTGCGGCAACGGTTAACGGAAAAACCATTAAATTAGAAGAAGTCGAGCGAGTTATCAAACAGCAGGGACAAGGGCAGGAAGCGAAACTTTCGCCGCTTGAACTTGCACAGGGGCGCCTTCAAGTTGTAGAAGGTTTGATCCAGCAGGAAGTAATGTTCCAGAAAGCCGAAAAGGAAGGAACTGTTCCAAAGGACGAAGATGTTACGGCTGAGCTAAACCGGCAGAAAACATCGAGCGGAATGTCGTCCGAAGAGTTTGATAAAAGATTGAAAGAAGCGGGCGAAACCGACACTTCGCTGCGCGAAAAAATTAAAAAAACTCTCGCCATCAAAAATTTGGTTGACAAAGTAACCGGCAAAATCGAAGCGCCGAAAGACCGAGAAATTGATGATTTTTACAACGGGAACAAAGAAGCGTTCGTTAAAAAGAAAGGCGTTAAATTAGCCGCAATCGTCATTGATCCGGCTAATAACGGCGAAGCAGACCCGACGAAATCGGAAGTTGACGCCGTGCGCGTCGGCAATGAAATTATCAACCAACTGCGCCAAGGCGGAGATTTTGCCGCGATTGCTCGTGAGAAAAGCGAAGACCAAAGTCGGCTTCAAGGCGGAGATTTAGGTTACATTTCCGAAGAAGAAATGAAACAAAGTTTTCCAGCGCAAACTGTGGCTCAGTTGATGGATCCCAAATTATCAGTCGGGCAAATCGTTCCGTCACAGATGCAGGGCAAATTCTTTATTCTCAAACTTCAGGAAAGGAGCGACAAGGACGAAAATTTAACGCTCGAAAGTCCCGGCGTGCGCCAGCAGGTTACTGATTCGTTGGTTAACGCGCGCAAACAATTGCTTACTGCGTCTTACCAAGCACTTGCGATGAACGAAGCAAAGATTGAAAACTTTTTGGCGAAAAAAGTAGTGGAAAATCCGAATGAATTAAGCGGCGCGCGTCCGGCAGGCGCGACGGATGCTCCGGTTGCGAACACGAACGCAAACACGAACGCAAATACAAGCGCGAATGTAAATGTTAATTCTGCTGTTAGTACCAATACTAATGCGAATGCTAAACCAACGACAAACATTTCGACGAATGCGAATTCGCAAGTTAACGCTAATGCCGTAAGGTAGTTTTTTTTGAAATAGAAAATGACGACCGACCGGAAGTAGTCAGTTGTCAGCAATCAGCAAACAGCGAAAAGTTATCAGTCAACAAAAAACTGGTAACCAATAACTGACTACTGACCACTGACCACTGACTACTATTTTTTTATGCTGTTTAGATTATCTGACATTTACAAATCTTATAGCGGAAACGATATTTTGCGCGGAGTTTCGTTTCAGATAAATCCGAATGAAAAAGTCGGACTTGTTGGTAGAAATGGCGCGGGTAAAACAACCGTTTTTCGTCTTATAACCGGCGAAGAAACGCCGGATTCGGGCGAAGTTCATAAAACGAACAATCTAAAAATCGGTTTACTGGAGCAGCACGTAAATTTTATCGAAAACGAAACGGTTCACACTGCCGCACTTTCCGCCTTCAAAAAACTTCACGACATCGAAGCCGAAATGCGTCGCCTTGAAACTGAAATGATGGTAAACGCTTCCGATGAGATTTTAGAGAAATACGCCGAACTGCAAACCGAATTTGAACGCGAAGATGGCTTTTCATATACGGCAAAAGCCGAAGCGATTTTGCTCGGACTTGGTTTCACAAAGGAAAACTGGAATTTGGAAACAAAAAAACTTTCGGGCGGGCAAAAAAATCGTCTCGGAATGGCGCGTCTTCTTTTGTCGAATCCGGACGTTTTACTGCTTGACGAACCGACCAATCATCTTGATGTCAATGCCGTCGAATGGCTCGAAAATTTTTTGCAAAGTTACGAAAAATCTTACGTCATAATTAGCCACGACCGTTATTTTCTGGATAGAACTTGTCGCAGAATTATCGAAATCGAAAACAAAAAAGCAGTAACTTACAAGGGCAATTATTCGGAATTTTTGATTGAACGCGAGGAAAGACGTGAGCAGCAGCAGCGAGAATTTGCGAATCAGCAAGCGTTTATCGCCAAAACGGAAGATTTCGTGCGCCGTAATCTTGCCGGACAAAAAACAAAAATGGCAAAATCGCGCCGCAATATGCTCGAAAGACTCGAAAGAGTCGAAGCCGTTGCAAGCGATAAACCAAGCGGAAATTTTCAATTAAAAAAAATAGAACGCGCCGGACAGAATGTTTTAACGGTTGAAGATTTGACAATCGGATACGGCGAAAACTTTTTGGCGCGGGATATAAATTTTACGCTTGAAAGAGGCGAATGTTTGGGAATTATCGGCGGCAACGGAACCGGCAAAACGACTTTTTTGAAAACGATTTTAGGAAGCCACCGCGAGCTTTCGGGAAAAATTTCGTGGGGAACAAAAACTGATACCGGTTACTACTCGCAGCAATTGGAAGATTTAGACGAGCGGAACGAAGTCATAAATGAGCTTCGCCGCGTCGCGCCAACGGCGGAAAACGGCGCACTTCGTTCGTTTCTAGCGAGATTTTTATTCATTGGCGAAGACGTTTTCAAACGAGTTTCGACATTATCGGGTGGAGAAAAGGGAAGGCTTGCGCTGGCAAAGTTGATTTATTCAAATAAAAACGTTCTGGTTTTGGACGAACCGACTAATCATCTCGATATTCCTTCGCGCGAAGCATTGGAAAACGCGCTCGAATCTTATGTCGGAACGATTCTGACCGTCAGCCACGACCGATTTTTTCTCGACAAAGTTGCGACGCAGATTTTATCGTTTGAACAGGGCAACGCGGTTGAGCTTTTTAACGGAAATTATTCGGAGTTTCACGAATGGAAAGAAGTTAAAAGTCAGCCAAATGTGGATTTCGGAATGCGGAATGCGGAATTAAAAACCAAAGACCAAAAACTTAAAGCCGAAGACCAAAGACCAAAAACCGAAGACCAACTTTCTAAAAATCAACGACAAAAAATCGAGCAAAGAATAAAAGAACTTGAAAAGGAAATTTCTCAATACGAAGAAGTTTTGGCGCAAACAACCATTCAGATGAACCATCCCGCAATTGTCGCCGATCATCTCGAATTTCAAAATTTAACCGAAAAATACCAGCAAATCGAACAAAAGGTTCTGAGACTTTATGACGAATGGGAAAACCGACAAGCAACGCTGGGAAATTAACTTTCAATCCGGTAATTTGGCGCTTCCTTCGTAATTATAACGTCGTGAACGTGTGATTCTCTTAAACCTGCAGATGTGATACGAATAAACTTTGCGTTTTCCTGCAATTCTTTAATGTTTTTGCAGCCTGTATATCCCATTCCCGAACGCAAACCGCCGACAAGCTGCGTGACCATATCGGCAACTGTTCCTTTGTAGGCAACGCGACCTTCGATTCCTTCGGGAACGTATTTCGAATCGGCGACTGTTCCTTCCTGCGAATACCTATCGCCTGAGCCTTTTTTCATCGCGCCGATTGAACCCATTCCGCGATAGGTCTTGAAATTGCGACCTTGAAAAAGAATAACTTCGCCGGGCGCTTCTTCTGTTCCCGCGAAAAGCGAGCCGATCATAACGCAGTCCGCGCCCGCAACAATCGCTTTGGCAACGTCGCCGGAAAATTTCACGCCGCCGTCGGCGATAATCGGAATGTCCGCATCCTTTGCGGCTTTCACGCATTCGACAATCGCCGTAATTTGCGGAATGCCCGCGCCGGTTACGACGCGAGTGGTGCAAATTGAACCCGGACCAATTCCAACCTTAACCGCGCCAACGCCCGCATCAATTAACGCTTTTGTGGCTTCGCCGGTTGCAACGTTTCCGGCAATAACTTCGACACCGGAAAATTTTTGTTTGACTTTTTTGACCGCCTCGATAACGCGCGAAGAATGTCCGTGCGCCGTATCAATAACGATGGCGTCAACGCGGGAATTTATTAACGCTTCGGCGCGTTCCAGAAAATCACCCGTTGCGCCGATTGCTGCCGCGACACGCAAGCGTCCGAGTTCGTCTTTCGCCGCGTTCGGGTATTTGATGGCTTTTTGAATATCTTTGACCGTGATTAAACCTTTCAAAAGACCGCCGTCGTCAACGACAAGCAATTTTTCGATGCGGTGTTTTTGCAGTTTTACTTTTGCTTCGTTGAGCGTCGTACCGATTGGAACGGTGACAAGCGGCTGCGGCGTCATCACTTCGGAAACCGGGGAGTCGAATCTGGTTTCAAAACGCAAATCGCGGTTCGTGATTATTCCGACCAGTAAATTATTTTCGTCAACAACCGGAACGCCGCTGATTTTAAAGCGGTGCATCAAACTTAAAGCGTCCGAAATTAAAGCGTTGTCACGAATCGTCACCGGGTCGACAATCATTCCCGATTCGCTTCGTTTTACTTTATCGACTTCTTCCGCCTGATGTTCGATGGAAAGGTTTTTATGAATCACACCGATGCCGCCTTGTTGCGCCAGCGCGATTGCCAGAGACGCTTCGGTTACCGTGTCCATCGCCGAAGAGCAAAGTGGAATGTTTAAGGATATGTTGCGCGAAAATTTTGTCGAGGTGTCCGTATCGGCTGGCAAAATATCTGAGTAAGCCGGAACGAGTAAAACGTCGTCAAATGTTAAACCTTCTTTTATTTCTTCAATATTCATATTCCTAAAATTGTTTCAAAACATTACAAAAAAGCCCGCACTTTTCTGGCGGGCGCGATTCAGCTTTGATTATCAAATATAAATTTTAGCTTATAAAAAAGCCGCATAAAACTTTTACCTCGACACTCTGCCCGGAACCGCGTTTGGCTGCTCTGCGTTTCCGAAAGCGATTGCACCGCTTTCCCAAATTTGCTTTATATTATCATTTGTAATTTCAAACATAATAACGCCTCTTCCTGGTGCGGGCGCAGACGGCAACGAAATTTGCTTGCCGTTTATTCTCAATTGAACATTTTGCGATTGAGCGCCCGAATAACCAAGCCGTAAGTTTTGTTTCGGTTCGAAACTAATCGGATTATCGGGCGAGACCAAAGGATTCGCTCTTTTCCCGTCAACTGTTGAACTAAGCGAAACTGGTCTGGTTAAAGCCTTAAACTCAACTTTAACATCATTCAAAGATGGCGCAGACTGAACCGCAACCGCATTTGTATTAGACGCATTTGAATTTGACAATGCGTTTGCATTTGCTGAATTAGTATTCGCTGTCGTAACGCTTAAAAGTTGATTTGGATTTTGCTGAATATAATTAACCAAAGTCAATAGTCCCCAAGTCCCTAAACCTAAAATGATGACGGCAAAAACGATTGTCGGAAGCCGCGAAGAATTCACGCGGTCGTCGGTTAACACTTGCGGACTATACGTTCTCGGCTCGCCCGTAAAATTATTATCTTGATTAGAAGCAAGCGCGGCATAATCCTGCATAGCTTCCTGTTCATCAACACCGACATATCTAGCAAAAGATTTTACAAAACCTTTATTAAAAATTCCGCCCGGTAAAGTTCGATAATCGTTATTCTCGATACATTCGAGGTAAAGTCGCGCGATACGGGTTTGCTCGGCTACCTCGCTGATGGTAATGCCGCGCTCTTCGCGTGCCTGTTGAAGTTTTTCGCCGAGTGTTAGTGACATTTTGTCTTTGTTTTAATTTTATTGTACCGGGTTAAACGGAAAATGTTTACGAAACTGAAATATAGCTTTGTTAAACGAAGTATGTCAATTGTTTTCCGCGATTTTGTATCGGATTTGCGCTTGATTAAAGCGAGTTGCGCGTGATACTTTTAGCCTTTATTTGTATCTTGTATTAAAATCTAGCAAACAACTTAAAAAAGTGAGGATTAGAGAATGGCTCTTGAAGCACTCGGAATGGTCGAAACAAAAGGATTCGTCGGCGCGGTTGAAGCTGCGGACGCGATGGTCAAAGCCGCCAACGTTGATTTAATCGGAAAGGAATATATCGGCGCGGGTTACGTTACAATTTTCGTGCGCGGCGATGTCGGCGCAGTAAAAGCCGCGACTGACGCAGGCGCGGCAGCGGCGCGGCGTGTCGGGGAGCTTATCAGTGTTCACGTCATTCCGCGTCCCCACGGCGAAGTCGAGCGGGTTTTGCCAAAAGGCGTCGGTTACAGCCCCGATGAAAAAGCTATTCAAGGCGGCGGCTCGCGCGGGCAACTCGGCGCGGGCAGCGCGGAAAGCGAAATGGCTTCAACGCGCGAAAACGCAAGAAGTAAAACGAAATAGTTGGGAGCAGTTATGAATTACGAATTATCAATTACGAATTAAAAAGGAAATTTCAACATTCGTAATTCGTAATTTCGTAATTCGTAATTGAAGAAAGATGGACGATAAAGATTTAGCCTCGCAGCAGGAAGCCCGCGACGCCGTGGAAGCCGCGCATCTCGCTTTTCAAACGGTTGCGAAATTTGACCAGGCGAAAATTGACCGGATTTGTGAAGCGATGGCTCAAGCTGTGCTGCGCGAATCGGCGCGTCTCGGTCAGATGGCTTGCGAAGAAACGGGTTTTGGAAAAGCCGAGGACAAGCGCGAGAAAAATCGTTTTGCGGCGGAAGACGTTTGGAATTATTTTCGTAATCTGAAAACGGTTGGAGTCGTTAAAGAAAGCGAAAGCATTGTCGAAATCGCTTCACCACGGGGCGTTGTCGCAGCAATTATTCCTTCGACCAATCCGACTTCAACCGCAATTTTCAAAATTATAATCGCTATCAAATCTAGAAATACAATCGTTCTTTCGCCACATCCGTCAGCCGCTCGTTCAATTGCCGAGACCGCGCGCGTAATGCGTGATGTCGGCGTGAAGGAAGGTCTGCCGCCCGACGCTATCGCATGTTTATCAAACGCGACCATCGAAGGCACCGAAGCTTTGATGAAGCATAAACGCACGGCGGTAATTTTAGCGACAGGCGGAACCGGGCTTGTTCGCGCCGCATATTCGTCGGGAAAACCGGCTTTCGGCGTCGGACCGGGAAATGTTCCGGTTTTCGTCGAAAGAACGGCGAATGTTGAAAAAGCGGTCGGCGATATTTTAACCGGAACTTGTTTTGACAACGGCACGATTTGCGCTTCCGAGCAATCAGTAGTTGTTGACGCGCCCATTGCAAGTGCTGTTCGTGACCAATTCAAAGCGCAGGGCGGACATTTTTTAAATCAAGCCGAATCAGACGCTGTTGGAAAAATTTTGCTCACACCGCAGCGAACCTTAAATCCGAATATCGTTGGGAAATCAGCTGAATTCATTGCAAATCTAGCGGGAATTTCTGTTCCCAGCGGAACGCGTTGCTTGCTTGCCGATTGTGGTGGTGTCGGGCGCGATTTTCCCTGGTCAATAGAAAAACTTTCGCCGACATTAGCTTTTTTTGTTGTTGACGGTCTTGAGTCGGGCGCTCAAAAATGTTTGGAAATTTTGCAGTTCGGCGGAATGGGACACACGGCGGGAATGCACACCGAATCGCGCGAAGCGGCAATTCGCTACGGCGAGCAAATGCCCGCGTCGCGCGTCATTATAAATTCGCCGACAACGCACGGCGCTATTGGATTTTCTACCGATTTAGCTCCTTCGATGACTTTGGGCTGCGGCTCGTGGGGCGGAAACGTAACTTCAGACAACGTTTCACCGCTTCATTTGTTAGACATCAAGCGCGTAGCCTTTGAAACTAAGGCGGTTCAAAGTTCAAAGTTCAAAGTTCAAAGCCCGCAACAAAGTGGTCAGTGGTCAGTGGTCAGTGGTCAGAATCAGGACAAATCCGCAGTTCCCAATCCGCAATCAATGAAGCGTGAAGAAATTGCCGCGATTGTGGATAAATTCCTGCGCACAAAGATTGCTGAAACGACTGATGAAGTTCCGAGTTCCAAGACTGAAGTTCAAAGTCAGACGGAAATAGAAAGTAATCAACCAACTGTCGGAAACGGCGAAGTTAAAACAATTATTCATCAGGTTGCAGCCGCCGAAAGCGCCAGCTCAAACGGCGCGAAACCGAAAACCGTTGATTTCGTCAGCGAAGAAGACATAAAACGCGCGGTTGAAAATGGTGAGAAAATTTATATTACGGCGAAAACTATCGTTACGCCGTCGGCGCGCGATTTGGGTGAAGAGAAAGAAGTTTTTGTAAAAACGCAATAAATAAAATTTGGTAGTCTGAAGAGAAGAAACTATTACTGACTACTAGTTGCTGACTAATGCCTATTGAATTAATGGCTGAAATTTCTGTGGAAAAACGGTTTTGCGAGGCTTGCGGCGTTGATATTCGTCCGGGTTCGCTTTTTTGCTATAACTGCGGCGGTTCGGTGACGGCGAAAAAGCTAATTGAGAACGACAATAAAAATAGCAATGTCAACAAAAGTTGGTTTCGTGAAGATATTGCGGTTGACGGCGCAAATCATAACAAAAACGGAAAAGAAGAAATAGAAATTGAGAAATGGGCTGATAATAATGCGGCTATAGCGATTGAAACAGTTGCAGAAAAACCCGTCGAAAAATCTGTAATTCAAGAGCAAACAAAGCTAAAATCGGCTGCTAGTTTGCGAAGACAGTCAAAAAATCTTCAAAGAAAAAAAATTGAAATCTTCTGGGAAGAACCCGATACGTTGCCGAATTTTTGGTTTATTATCGTCGCTGTTGTTTTGACGCTTTTCACTTTCGGCACAATATATTTAGCATTGCGTTTAAGATAAAAACTGAAGTTAATAATTTCTAAAATCCGTCGCTAGTTGCGGGTATAATTTTATTACGGTAGATTTTGAATAAAAAAGCTTTTCAGCAATAAATTTATGGAAGCACTCGGAATGGTTGAATGTATGGGCTTGGTGGCGATGATTGAAGCGGCGGACGCGATGGTCAAAGCCGCAAACGTGCAGCTCGTCGGTTATGAAAAAATTGACGCCGGACTCGTGACAGCAATCGTGCGCGGTGAAGTCGGCGCCGTCAAAGCGGCAGTTGACGCAGGAGCGGCAGCAGCGCGTCGCGTCGGAACAGTTACTGCTGTTCACGTTATTCCCCGCCCGCATTCGGAAGTTGATCAGGGAATTCCCGTTTTGAGAACGGGCGAAACGACGAAGAAGAAAATTTCCGGTTCGGTAAGGTAGGAAAGTGAAAAACTAAAAACTTAAAAACTAAAAGTGAAAAGTAAAAGATTATTCATCAACTTTTCGCTTTTAGTTTTTCACTAATCACTGTTTAGGTTTTTGGTTTGGATTTTGCAGCGTTGGTTTTGCCGAACTGCTTGCCGTTCTGGTTATGCCCGAGCGCGTGATGGCAATTCGCTTTTCTTTTTTCGGACCATCGTTGACAACAACTTTTATGTTTTTAAAAGCGCCTTCTTGCGCCGGATTTGTCGGGCTGTAACCGATTGAATATTGCGTTCTAAGTTCGCTGCTGATGTCCTGCGCAATAGTGTTCAATTCGTTGGTCGAACTTGGAAAATAAACTTTTCCACCTGTTTCCAATGCCAGCCGTTCTAAAAAAGCTTTTGCTTTTCCCTGCGGACTTTTGCCGACGAATCCGCCTTCCTTGCTTAGCTCGCCGATAAATCCAATGACATAAATCTGAACGTCGGTTTCACGTAAAAGCTCGTATAATTGCTGCTCTTTATAAAAACTATCGCGGTCTTCGCCGTCTGAAATCAACACGAGGGCGCGGCGTTTTTTGTCGTTCGGATTGCGCGTTTTTTCGTAAGTATCGACTTTTTCCGCCGCCAGATAAACAGCGTCAATAATCGCGGTTTGTCCGCCTTCGACAAACAAATTGTCGAGAGCTTCGACTAGATCGGTTTTATTATTGGTAAAATCCTGAACAATCTCGATTTTGTCCGAACTGACAAATCGAACAATGCTTGTTTCGTCATCTGCGCGATTTGTGTTGACTAAAATTTTGCTTGCTTCAATTACTTTTTCAAGTTGGAAACGGAGCGAGCCGGAATTGTCAATTACCATCGAGTAATTGGTCGGAACTTCGGATTTGGAAAAGAACTCGATTGGCTGCAAAACGTTTTCCTCATAAACCTTAAAATCGTTTTGCGCCAAGTTATTTATCGGGCGATTGTTTCGGTCAACCACGCGAACGTTTAAGTTAACGAGTTCGGTATCAATTTTGATAATTTCGTCTTCTTCGGGAATCGGCGTTGTCGTCGGAGCGAGTTTCGGACTTGGCGAAACTGTCGGCGATGGTTGCTGCGGACGATTTGCCGGTTGATTTGTTTGCGCGTTGGTTTGCGAAAAATTATAAAAAGCCGAAGCCGAAGCAAAACAGAAAACGGTTAAAATCAAAAAGAACTTTTTTTTCATCTTTCTCCTAAATCAAAACAGACATTCTAACGGAAATTGGCGGTCGGCGTCGCGTAATAACCTTCACGACCGCGAACCGTTAGACGCGGAAGACCGCGAGGAGGTTTGACTTTAGTTTTTACTTTATGCCATTTTCCGTCCGGCTGAAAATCTTTCGGCGTGTAACCGATTGAGTATTGATGGCGAAGCTCAAGCGCGATACGCTCAAAAATCTCGTCCATCTCAACGTCAGTTTGCGGATAAAAAGATTTTCCGCCCGTAACCGACGTGAGTTCGTCTAAAAATGCCTGACCCTGCATTCCGGTCATACTTCCGGCATCGCTTCCGTCTAAAATTCCGACGGCGTAAACGGTTACGTCCGATTCTTTCATCAGACGGCGCACCTCGCCGAAATTATAACGAGAGGCATTGTCTTGACCGTCGCTGATTATGAGCATCGCTTTTTTCTGGCGAGTTCCGCGCGTAACACGCTCGATGCCGAGATAGCAGGCATCGTAAAGAGCGGTGTTATTTTTTGGTTGAACCAGCGTGAGCTTTTGCAAAACCGCATCGCCGTCGCGCGTGCGGTCGAGCAACAGTTGAGCGCGATTGTTAAACGCAATCAGAAAATATTCATCCGACGGATGGCTCGTGCTTATAAAACGCTCTAACGCTTTCCGCGATTTGCCGATTTTCTCGCCGCTCATCGAGCCGGAAACGTCAAACAAAATACCGATGGAAATCGGCGCGTCGGCATCGCTGAAAAACGTAACTTCCTGTTCCTCGTTGTTGTCGAAAATGGTAAAGGCTTTTTTGTCCAAGCCGGAAACGTAGCGTCCGTAAAGGTCGGTAACCGTTAACGTGAGCGTAACCAAGTCGGTTTTTACGGAAATCGGTTTTTCGTCGCTGTCTTGAACGGGCGGCGTCGGCTGCGGTTCTTGAGCGAAAGCGGAAATCGCGCCGAACAAAAGAATAAAGATAAAAAAACTCCACCGATGCGCGACGCATAAGCGGCTGATATTTTGAGATTCGTTCACAGCCATTATTTCTCCCTCAGGTCTTTAATACATTCTAGGTAACGGGCTTGGTTTGTGCAAGATATTTTTTTGATGTCGGTTAAATAAAAATCGTTGTTCCGTTGAAAAATGTTTGTCGGTATAATCGCTTTGCAACATTTGTTGGCTAACGGCGTGATATAATCGTCAGTTGTCGGTTGTCAATTACGGATTAAATATCTCAAAAGCATTCTTAAAGTTTAATTTTCCTTCACGGTATCAGTGAAGTAAAATTACTGACAACTGACGGCTGAGAACTGACAACTAATAAACTTTTATGGCTGAATTTATTTGTCGATTAGGAACGCCTTCGGGCGAAATTTTGACGCGCATTGTCGAAGCGACTGCTGCGAGCGAAGCAAAGTCTCGACTTGAAAGCGAAGGCTTTCGCGTTTTCGCGGTTTCGAACGCGGAAAAAGGTCTCTCGGCAGTTTTGCAGATGGGCGGCGCGGGCAAAAAAGGGCGCGTTAAAGCGGGCGATTTTTTGCTTTTCAACCAGCAGCTTTCCGCGCTTTTGCGGGCGGGCATTCCGGTTTTGCAATCAATCAGTCTGCTGAAAAATCGTTCCGGCTCATCAAATCTGCGAACAGTTCTAACTGACGTTGAAGACAAAATTAAAAGCGGCGTATCGCTTTCCGAAGCTTTTGAAGCGCAGGGCAGATTTCCGAAAATCTATACGGCTTCGATTCTCGCGGGCGAAAAAAGCGGTGCGCTGGACGACGTGCTGGCGCGCTATGTTAATTATTTAAAACGCAATGTCGCCGTTGCCAGAAAACTGCGCGGCGCGATTGCATATCCGATGTTTCTGCTTGCTGCGGCATCATTTATGGTTGCGTTTCTAACGCTCTACATCATGCCGCGAATGAGCGACCTATTCAAAGGTTTAAGCGCCAATCAAGGTTTGCCGACAGTTACCGTTGTGGTTTTATCGTTTTCAAATTTTATCGCTAGTAATATCTGGTGGCTCCTGCCGCTCGTTTTAGTTTTGGGTTTTGCCTTGTTTGTTTGGTTACGGGCGCCCGCCGGGAAGTTGATTTTGCATAGATTTTTGCTCGGCTTGCCGATTGTCGGTTCGCTTATCAAACAAATGACGACGGCGCAACTGGCGCGTTCATTATCAACGCTTCTCGCGGGCGGAATCACTTTGCCGGATTCGTGGGACATTGCTTCCGAAGCAATTACCAATCTCGAACTTCGTCGCCGTAGTCAATCGGTTTTGCCGATGGTGCGCGAGGGAAGAAGTTTTACGGAAAGTTTGGAGAAAGCAAATTGGCTGCCGGAACTTGCTCTTGATATGATTGGAATCGGTGAAAAATCAGGAAGTCTGCGCGAGATGCTCGACGAGGTGGCAAACTTTTACGACGCCGAATCGGAAGTTCGTCTCGAACAATTAACAACCTTACTCGAACCAGTTATTCTGGTCTTTATGGCGGGAATCGTGATTACGATTTTGCTCGCTATTTACTTACCGATTATTAATACAATTTCATCAGGACCGTTTAGCGGTAAAAAGTAAATTAAAGAAACAAAGTAAAAATGGAAATTAAAACTAACGGAAACACAACCACAATTTCGCCGCCGAAAGTCGAAGTGAACGATTTTCTGGAAAACGAGCCGCCGGAAGTCAAAGAAGCACGGGCGTTGGCGCAGCGTTATCGGCTGCCGTATATTGATTTGCTTCCGCCGGATAAGCAATCGCCGATTAGTTACGAAGAACTTGCCGGAATTCCGGTTGAGTTGATGCTTCGCAATCAATTTGTTCCGCTCCGACGCGAAGGCAGAAATCTGCACGTAGGAATGGCTGACCCGACAAACCTGGAACGGCTCGATGAACTTGAAAATGTTTTAAATGTGCGAATTGTGCCGTATGTGGCGACTGCCGGAGCGATTGACGTTGTTCTCAGAAAAGGTGACGCGACCCAGCGCGTGATGCAGGAAGCGGCTTCGGGATTCAAAATTTCGCTGGTCAAGGAAACCGACCAGGGCGACGAAATTCTGGATTTGGATAGATTGGCGAGCGATTCGGAGATGTCGCCGATTATCAAACTTGTTGATACGATAATTTATAACGCGATGGAATCGCGCGCCTCCGATATTCACATCGAAGCTCACGATCGCGAGATGCTTGTCAAATTCCGCATCGACGGCGCGCTTTATCAAAAAGTTGACCCGATTGATATTGCTTACCATCAAACGCTGGTTTCGCGTATCAAAGTTATGTCGGAACTCGATATTGCCGAACGTCGTATTCCGCAGGACGGACGTTTTCGCGTGCGCTACAAGGGTAGAACGGTTGATTTTCGTGTTTCGGTTATGCCCGCCGCTTACGGCGAAAACTGCGTTATTCGTATTCTCGACAAAGAGCAGATTTCTGAAGAATTTAAAAACTTGAGTCTTGACGTTGTCGGTTTTGACCCGGAAGATTTGAAGCATTTCCGGGTTTATATCAAAGAGCCGTACGGAATGGTTTTAGTAACGGGTCCGACGGGTTCGGGAAAAACGACGACGCTTTACGGCGCGCTCAACGAAATTCGCGCCAAAGAAGATAAAATTATTACGATTGAAGACCCGGTTGAATATCAGCTTAACGGCATAATGCAGATTCCGGTCAATGAGAAAAAGGGTTTAACGTTTGCCCGCGGGCTTCGTTCGATTTTGCGGCACGACCCGGACAAAATAATGGTCGGCGAAATCCGCGACAACGAAACGGCGCAGATTGCAATCCAATCAGCACTCACCGGTCACCTTGTTTTTACAACCGTTCACGCCAACAACGTGATTGACGTTATCGGAAGGTTTATCAATATGGGTGTTGAGCCGTATAATTTTGTTTCCGCGCTGAACTGCGTTCTCGCGCAACGTCTTGTGCGACTTTTGTGTCCAACTTGTAAGCGCTCTTATCGTCCGTCGAAAGAAGAATTTTTCGATTCGGGCTTGCGTTCGGAAGAAGTAAAAAACAAGACGTTTTATATGAATGTCGGCTGCGATGCCTGCAATCACACGGGTTATCGCGGCAGAACGGCGATTCACGAGCTTCTCGATATGTCGGACGCCATTCGGGAAATGATTATCGAGCGGCGACCGGGTTCGGAAATTCGCCGACAGGCGGAAAAAGAAGGTTTATCTAGCTTGCGCGAATCCGCCGTCAAAAAGGTTTTTATCGGAGCGACGACTTTGCACGAGATAAACCGCGTCACATTTGTCGAGGAAATCAAGTAAAAATTTGCAATTTCCGCTAAAACGATTGAAAATGTTAAAGGCGACTACCGCCTCAAAGGTTTTGAAACTTTACCGCGACAATCGCGTGTATAAAAATTAACTTACTGACTTTTATATCTAATCAGGAAAGCTTTCTAAGCTCATAACAAAAATATGAAAAATTCTGCCTGCATTCGTTTCTCGATTTGTCTGTTACTGCTTTTCTCGTTGCTTTCGCCGACGGCAGTTTTAGCCGCAGACAACGGTAAAAAACATTTCAAACAGGGAATGAAGCACGAAGTTTCCGAAGAATGGGATAAAGCCGCTGAAGAGTTTGCACTCGCCATAGTTGACGACCCGAAAAATCCGGAATATCGCCTGCATTATGTGCGCTCGATTTTTAACGCTTCGCAAATGTATATGAAGCGCGGAACAAAGCTTGCTGAAGAAAAAGATTATGCCGGCGCGTATCTCGCTTTTCGCAAGGCGTATGCTTACGACCCGGTAAATGAGCTTGCTCAATCGGAAATGGAAAGAATGCTGCGCCTCCAGCGAGTTTTGGAAAACGGCGAAAATCCGGATGCTAAAACCGATACGAACGGAACGGTCAAACTCATTCCGACCGGTTTTCAAAAACAGAATTTGCCTTCGGACGTTCAAGTTCCGCAGCGACTTGAAAAACTGCGCGACGTTCCGTTTCCGGGCGGTATCGATTTACAGCTTATTGTAAAGGAACTGGCAAAGGATTTGGATTTGAACGTGCTGTTTGATACGGAATCGAGGCTTGAGAACCGCAAAGTAAAAATCGAGCTTAGAAACGTAACAGCGGCAAAAGCGCTCGACTACGTATTTTTGCAGGAAGGTTTGTTTTTCCAGAAAGTCGGACCGCGAACGATTTTGGTTGCCGCGCAACAACGGCGGCAAAATTTTCAACAACTCGTTTTGCGAACATTTTATTTAGGAAATGCCGACCCGAAAGAAGTTGCAGATTTAATCAGAGCCGCTATTCCGGCGCAGCCCGGCAGAACACCGACAATTGCTCTTATTGATAAAGCGACAAACAGCCTTACGATTCGGGATACGGGAGAAAATATTCGCTTAATCAGTAAATTAATAAATTCTCTGGATAAAGACCGCGCAGAAGTCGTTATGGATGTGCAGATTTATGAAGTTTCAAAAGATGATTTATTGAAATTTGGCAATCAAGTCGGCACTTCCGCTTCGTTAACAAATTTAGGCGGCTCGACCAGCGGCGTTGTCGGTATCGGCGGAAACGATATTTACGGGCGGGTAGGAACCGCCGCCAGCATTATTCCCAAGGCTTTTGGCATCGGCTTAGTTATTCCGGCAATTAATTTAGTAGCTTTGCAAAGCAAAAATAATACGAAATTAATTGCTTCAACGCAGATTCACGCTTTTAACAACGAAGATTCATCAGCGCGTATCGGACAGCGCGTGCCGGTGCAGACGGCGCAGCTTCTCGGTTACGGCAATCAAAACACCGGGCAAGGTCAAAACAATTTTATAAATAATCAAGCTGCTTCGGTTATCAATTATGAACAAGTCGGTTTGACACTGAAGTTTACTCCGATTGTCTTCCCTAATTATGATGTTCAGGTAAAAATGGAAATCGAATCAAAAGACGTTTTAAATGCGAGCCTGACGCCGACCTTTACCGAACGAACAATTAAAGGAACGGCGCGCGTTCAAAATAACAAAACGCTGCTTTTGGCAAGCGTCGCACAGGGCGTCGAAAGCAACGGACGCGAAGGCTTACCGCTGCTCGGTTTGATTCCGATTATCGGCAGACTTTTTACCGCGCCGACGAAAAGTAATCGTCAGGTTGATGTCGTAATCGCCGTTACACCGCGCGTTATTCGCGCACCGGCGATTTTGCCCGAAGATGAAATCGAGCGTCCAACGGGAAGCTTAGCCGTTCCGACGAGCGGTTCTCTAGAAGCGATGATTATTCAGGAAGAAGTTGAAGAACAACTTGCCGCCGCGCGTCGCCTGCCGACCGTCGCCCAAGTTCAATTGCCCGACCGGCAGCCGGAAGCACCCGCTTACGTTAAATCAAACTCGGCGCAAACAAACGTTTCCGCTGAAAATACAACGCAAAATTCAGCACAGATAACCGGACAAACTTTGGAAACCGGCGCGGCTGCTGTAAATAATCAAACTACAAATACGCTGGCAGCCAATCTTCGCCCGATTGATACAAGCGTCAAAATTTTGCAAATAACACCGACGGTTGATTCTTCGACAAGTAAAATTGAAACGCAGCAAGCTTCTTTCAAAGCAGCCGAAGAAAATTCTTCGACAAACGCGCCGGTTGCCGATTTTCAAATCCTGCCGTCTTTAACAGAGATGAAAACAGGCGAGAAAACGAAAATTGCCGTGATGATAAAAGGTGCGACGGCGTTTCGTTCGGCGGTTTTGGGTTTGCAGTTTAATCAGAAAAATTTAGCCGTCCGTAATGTTTACTTCGGTGACGTTTTCGGCGCCGGGTTAGCGCAAAAACAAGCAACGCCGTTCTTAAATCAAGGCGGTAAAATGTTTGTCTCGCTCTCTTCGCCAAAGGATGTTTCCGAAAACAGTTCGGGCGTGCTGGCATATATCGAAATTGAAGCGCTCGCCGACGGCAAGCCCGAAATCAGCTTTGATAAAGATGTCTTGAATGTCTTAACCGGTGACGGAAAGAATTTTGCAGTGAGGTTTTAATGAGTTCAAAGTTCGAAGTTCAAAGTTTATTGTTAGGGAAAAGGAAGGGGCGAGGGACGAGAGACAAAAACTCATCCCTCATCCCTCATCTCGCATCCCTAAACACTGGCTTTACTTTGCTCGAACTCATCGCTACTTTAACCGTTCTGGCAATTCTAGTTATGGGAACCATTCCGCTTTCTCAAAATGCCGTCAAGCGTCAGAAGGAAATGCGTCTGCGAGAAAATCTGCGAACAATGCGCTCAGCCATTGATGAATTTCGCCGAGATACAGTTGGCGCTTGTCCGCAGGGCGCGGTTACTACGACAAATCCGATTCCAATGCCGAATAGTATGGGTGGCAATGTTCCCGCTGACCCGCGCAGTCGTGTTGTTATAGACGATTGCAAAATTTTCGACACCGAAAACCTTGACCGTTATCCGCCGAGCCTGGAAATTTTAGCCGAAGGCGTCAAGGTTCGCGCTCGCGGTTTGAATACTCAATTAAGCGGAGGAGCGTTCGGGGACAAAAACGCCACCGAAATGAACGAAGAGAAAGATATTTCAAAGGTTTACCTGCGCGAAGTTCCCATTGACCCAATGACCAATAAAGCCGATTGGCAATTGCGCTCATCCTATCAAACGGCGGATGCGGGCAGTTGGGACGAAATCAATGTTTTTGACGTGCGTTCGAGTTCTGAAGAAGAAGGCTTAAACGGAGAAAAATACAGTGAGTGGTAAGCTAAAAATTCAAAATTCAAAATTCAAAATTCAAAATTCCAAAGGATTTTCTCTGCTTGAGTTGATGATAGCAATGTTTATTTTAATAATTTTGCTGTCGGTTGCCTTGCCCACTTACCAGCGCAGCGTTCAGCACGCCCGCGAAACCGTTTTGGAGGAAAATCTTTTTCAGATGCGCCGCGCGATTGACCAGTATGCCGCCGATAAAGGTAAATTGCCGAAATCGCTCGACGATTTAGTAACCGAACAGTATCTGCGCGAAAAGCCGGTTGACCCGATTTCCGAAAAAGCCGAATGGGAAGAAATTCAAGGTGAAGACACAAATACATCAGAAGGTGAGCAAGGATTAAAAGACGTAAAAAGCATCGCCGACGGTCAAGACAGCGACGGTAAAGCGTATAAAGATTATTAGAAAGATTTCAGATGTTAGATACTGGATGCCATAAAAATCGCTTTTTGATATTCCTATTTACGCTAACATCTAGCATCTAACGTCTGACATCTCTTAAAAAAATGTTTGAAAATTTAACTCAACCAAATTATCCAAAAGCCGCGCTCGGTTTGGAACAAGCGAGTGTTACGGCTCTGGCTCTGCAAAGAGAAGGTAAAGGCGTTTTCGGTATTAAACAAGCCGCAACCAGCATTTTGCCCGAACATCTCCTTACTCCGAGTTTTACCGAACAAAATATTTCCAGCCGCGAGGAAATGCTTGTCCTTCTTGATGAAGTAACAACGACAGCGGGTTTGAGAAAACAAAAACGCTGGTCTGTTTCCTTGCCGAGCAACACGGCGCGAACCGCGATTTTAACGCTGGATAACGAACCTGCTTCAAAAGACGAATTAACGGATATTTTAGATTGGAAAGCCGAAAACACATTCGGCGCGCCCGCCGGTGAATTGCGTATCTCGCGCCGAAAAATCGCGCCTGATGCTGCCGGAAAATCACGATACTTTGCAACTGCCGTTAAATTAAGTGTGATTGACGAATACGAAACTCTTTTTGAATCGCTCGGCTGGCGAGCGGGATTGATTTTGCCGCGTGCGGTTAGTGAGGCGAATTGGCTGGTTGATAAAAAAAGGGAAGTTGATTCGCTTTTAATAAGCTCGCAGTCTGACGGGTTTACGGCGCTTCTTCTTCGGGGCGACGAACCGGCGGTTGTGCGTTCGGTAACCTGTACCGAAAATGAAAGAGACGACGAGATTTACCGGCTTTTAATGTTTTACCGTGACCGTTTCGGTAACGATTCGAGCGAAAATTTTTTGGAAAAACTTCTGGTTGTTGGCAGAAATTTTACGGCTGAAAGATTAAAAGAAATTGCCGACGAAGCGCTCGGAAAAGCTCTAAATATCCTACGCCCCGAAGATGTCGGTTTGAATATGCCAAATCAAACTCTAAATTTTGACGACATCGCCGCGCCCGCCGGTCTCGCCGCGCTTGGTTGGAAATAGGCGAAGAGAGTTCAAAGTTCAAGGTTTAATGTTCAAAGTTCAAAGTTGGAATACAAGTTTTTGACTTTGAACCTTGAACTTTGAACTATTTTGAAACCTGCTTTCAAAATCCTTCGTATAGACTTGGCATCATGACCAGACAAGCAATGGCACTCGAAAATGTTCAAACATTAACCGACGGAGAATTGATTGCGATATCCATTCGCGGAGGCGAAGACTGTTTTGAAGAACTCGTTCGCCGCTATCAACGCCCGATTATCGGTTATGTCTATCGAATTTTAAATAATTATGACGCTTCTCTCGACGTTACGCAGGAAGTTTTTATAAAAGTTTATAATTCGCTCGCCCGCTACAGTTCCGATTATAAATTTTCCACCTGGCTCTACCGCATCGCGCATAATGCCGCGATTGATTACATTCGACGAAATTCGGTCAATCAGCAAAGCATCGAAACGGAAAATGCCGACGGCAGTTTCCAGATGCAGATTGAAAGCCCGCGCCCATCGCCCGAACTGGAACGCGAAAGAAGCGAATGGCGAAAGGAAATCGAAACGGTTGTGAAATGTCTGCCTGTTGTTTATCGCGAATTGATTTTGCTTCGCCACGCGCAGGATTTAAGTTACGACGAGATTGCCGAAGTAACAAACTTGCCGCTCGGTACGGTTAAAAATCGTCTTTTCCGGGCGCGCGAAATGATGCGCGAAATGTTTGTCGAACGTGGATTCACGGGAATTTGAGGAGAAAAAGGATGAGTTACAATATGCAGTATCAACCGCAGATGGGTTTGCAAACGACGGAACAAAAACAGACGGGATTGTTTTTGCATCTCTCGCAGCTTTTGAATTTTATAATTCCGTTCGGCGGTGTTATTGCGCCGATAGTTATCTGGCAGATTAAAAAGGAAGAAATTCCCGCTTTGGACGCGCACGGCAAAATGATTGCCAATTGGTTGATTTCCTGTCTGATTTACGGCGCGGTCAGTCTTGTTTTGTCTTTAATTTTGATAGGAATTTTAGGTCTCATCGCGCTCGGAATTATGGGCGTTGCGTTTCCAATAATTGGCGCGGTAAAGGCAAATAACGGCGAGCTTTGGGAGTATCCGTTGACGATTAAATTTTTGAAATAACGTAACCCCCAACTCGACGCTGGCGTTACGACTAATAATGAATTTGCAAACAGCAACAATTGAAAAAATCTGCTCCGAACGATACGAGATTGCCGCTTATGTTGACGGCGAACTCACATCGAGCGAGGAACTTGCTTTGGAAATTCATTTTGCAAAATGTTCGCCCTGCGCTGCCGAACTCAACGAACAAAAAAAATTGCTTTGCGCTTTGGATTCGGTTTTGGAAGGTGAAAGGGAAATCGAGCTACCCGAAAATTTTACTAAAGTCGTGGTTGCCCACGCCGAAAGCAATGTCAGCGGCTTGCGACACTCGAAGGAAAGATTTAATGCGTTGTTCGTCTGCGCCGGTTTGTTTTTACTGACGCTTTTGGGGCTTGGAAGCGAAACCGAAGCGGTTTTACATACTTTTATAAAATTCGGCGAACAGATTTTCGCAGTTGCCGCCGTTACCGCGCATTTATTTTATGATTTCGGCGTTGGAACTGCCGTAATTTTGCGTTCCCTGAGCTATCAATTTGTTTTCGGTTCAGCAGCTTCGTTCGCATTTCTACTCGCGTTGTTTTTTATTTCGCTGTTGTCCTTGTCGCGTTTAATAACGCGGCTTGACCGAACATAAAATGATTGAATTAGGCTATAAAGAGTGATATTGACAAGCACACAAGCAATTGATTTTCCGACAATACAAATCCCTTTTAGAGAAACGCTTTTGGGGATTGTTTTTGTTTTGCTCGCCAGTTTTTCGATCTACTCGCAGGCAATATCGCAGCCCGACGACAAAACTTTAATTATTGACGATGCCGGCGAAAGCGAAGTTTTTTCGTTTGGCAAAAACGTCATCGTCAGGCAGCACGCCAAAGGCGTTTTGGCTTTCGGCGGAAACATCGTTGTCGAAGGAAAAGTTGACGGCGACGTGGCAACCATCGGAGGCTCAGTCGTTCAAAAGGAAAACGCATTTATCGGCGGCGACGTAATAATTTTCGGCGGAAGCTATCGTCCCGAAAGCAAAAATCCGCTTCGCAACGCGGAAAAGGAAACGGTGATGTATGCCGGATACGAAGAAGAGCTTCGCAATTTGTCGCAAAATCCGATGCAGATTTTTTCGCCGGCGCTTTCGTGGACATTTCTGGCGCAGCGTCTTTTATCCGTTCTTTTCTGGTTTATAATTTCCTTAACTTTTACAACGCTTGCGCCGGGCGCAGTCAGCCGCGCCATCGCGCGTTTTCGCTTATCAACCTTAAAAGTTATTGCCATCGGTTTTTTCGCTTTTCTGGCAACAACGCTCGGCGTCGTTGCTAGTTTGAGTCTTTTGCCGAATTACGTTAGCGCGATTGTCAGTTTGATGGCGTTTGTTTTGTTAATGCTCGGCTATGTTTTCGGGCGCGTCGCTTTGCAGTTAAGCGTCGGCAAACAAATACTAAAACGCTTTTTACCGGAAAATAAACAATCCGAAACTCTCGCCATTTTAATCGGCGTTTTTGTTTGGACTTTATTATTGTCTGTTCCGTATCTGTGGACATTAGCTTTGATAGCTTTATTGTCAGCAAGTTTAGGACTTGTTCTTACCGCCCGCACAACGAATGGCTGGCAAAAAGTATAAAATTATTTTCGTAATTCTTACCGCTTCGGCATTTACAAATCTTTACAAACTCCGCGTAACTTTTTCCACTTAACTTTCGTCTTATAAATGCATCTAAAAGCAACCTTAGCGGTGCTTTCGGCGTATAATAATTTAGTAAAATTTTGTTCAAAAAGAGAAATATAAAAATGCGTAAGATATTATTTTTGTTATTTATGTTTGTCGTTATCGGAAGTTCGTTTTCCGCCATCTCGGCGCAAATTTCCGATTTCGGGATTAAACCGAACTTAGCCGTTGGCGAAGTCACTTCCGTCAGCGAAAATAAAATTGTTTTGCAGACGAAAGACGGCGCGATTGATGTAGTTTTATCGCCTGCGACACAATACAAACGAGTTCCGGCTGATAATCCGAGCCTGAAAGCTGCGACCGAATCGAATTTTACGGAAATTAAAACGGGTGACAAACTCCTCGTCACCGGACAAGTTTCCGCCGACAAAAAATCTGTTCCCGCAAAAGCGATTTATTTAATGAGCAAAACAGACATTGTCCAGAAGCAAACAAAAGAGCAGGAAGAATGGCGGACGCGCGGAATTTCCGGCAGAGTTACAGCGATTAATCCGCAAACAAACGAAATAACAGTTTCCACACGCGGAATCGCCGGCGAAAAAACAACAATTGTAAAATTAAAAGATAAAGCGAGCTTTCGACGCTACGCACCCGATTCGGTTCAATTCAGCGAAGCGAAAGAAAGCACTTTCGGCGAAATAAATACCGGAGATATGATTCGCGCTCTTGGCGACAAAAGCTCAGACGAAGCGACTTTGAGCGCCGAAAGAATTGTTACCGGCGCGTTTCAAACTGTCGGCGGAACAATTAAAGCTATTGATGCTGCTAAAAATGAAATTGTTATTACTGACATTCAAACCAAAAAAGACATAACCATCGCGGTAGGAAAAAACACGACTTTAAAACAATTTCCGGCAGATATGGCGCAAAGAATGGCGCAGTTTCAAATGATGCAAGCAAGCGGCGTACAGCCGGGACAAGGCGGCGTTCGCCCACCGCGCGAAAATCAGCAAGGCGGCGGTCAGCCGCGTGAAGCGGGACAAACGCCTGACGGCACGAGACCGGGCGGCGGAATGGGTAGAGGAATGCGCGGCGGAACAATTGACGATATGCTCGAACGCTTTCCGAATATCACAATTGCCGATTTAAAGGTTGGACAAATGATTGCCGTATCCAGCACCAAAACAAACAACGCTCAGCGCATTACGGCGATAAAATTGCTTTCCGGGGTCGAGCCGTTTCTGAATATGGCGCAGGCGCAAGGTCAAGGACAGGGCAGACGGCGAACTCAAGATTCGGGTTTTAGCATTCCCGGTTTGGAAGGATTCGGAAATCCTTAAAAATCTAAGATAATAATCGGCACTTTATAAATTAAAAATAATAAGCAAAAGATAAAAGTTAGTTGAAATAAAAGGCTGGCTTTTATCTTACAATTTTATATGAAACACTTAAAATCATTAGTATTTATCGCACTTATAACATTACTCGCAAATTCATTCGCGCTCGCCCAGCAGACGGGAAGTTTAAGCGGGCAGGTTTTCGACAGCCTTGGAAGCGTCGTCGTCGGAGCAACCGTCGCGGCGGTTGACGCTGCCGGAAAAGAAAAAAATACGGTTACTAACCGGCAAGGTGAATTTTCCATCAGCGGGCTTGCACCGGGAACTTACACGGTTAGAGTAATCGCACCGAAATTTTCACTTTATGAAAACGCTGAAGTTGTCATTTCGGCAAACAAACGCGAAGAGCTAACCGTTGCCTTAACCGTCGAAGCGGTTCAGGAGGAAGTTGAAGTTTCCGGGAACGGACAAATTAGCACCGACGCGGATAACAACGCTAGCGCAACTGTTTTGAAGGGAGAAGATTTAGAGGCTCTACCCGACGACCCCGACCAACTTGAAGCCGCTTTGCAAGCTTTAGCCGGACCTTCGGCGGGACCGAACGGCGGGCAGATTTATATTGACGGTTTTACTGGCGGCAGACTTCCGCCGAAAGAATCTATCCGCGAAATTCGGATAAATCAAAATCCGTTTTCGGCTGAATTTGAACGACTCGGTTTCGGACGAATTGAAGTTTTAACCAAACCGGGTTCAGACAAATTTCGCGGGCAAGCATTTTTCAATTTCAACGACGAAAGCTTAAATTCCCGAAATCCGTTTGCCTTTAACCGAGCGCCGAGCCAGACCAGATTTTTCGGCGGCAATCTTTCCGGTCCGGTACAAAAAGGAAAATCTTCGTTTTTTATAGATGTCAGTAACCGCAGCATTGATGCTAATGCGGTTGTTAATGCCAGCGTTCTCGATGCAGCGTTTAACATCGTTCCTTTTCAGCAGGATGTAACTGTGCCGACAAGCCGTTTTACAATTAGCCCGCGTTTTGATTATCAGATAAACACGAACAATACTTTGGTTGCGCGTTACAGCTTTACGCGCGTCAAATCTGAAAATCAAGGCATCGGCGGTTTTGCTTTACCGACGCTGGCTTCAACGAGTTCATTCATCGAACACGAATTTCGCCTGACCGAAACGGCAATCTTAAACGCGAAAACAGTTAATGAAACACGGTTTGAATATGAAGTAAATCGTCGCAATCAAGAAGGCGATAATTCGATTCCGACAATAAATGTCTCTGGCGCGTTTGTCGGCGGCGGCGCACAAGTCGGCACAAATTTTACCAATAATAATAGTTTTGAATTGCAGAACTACACGACGACATCTTTGGGTAAAAACAGCCAGCACGCGGTAAAATTCGGTGCAAGAGTTCGCGGCATAACCATCAAAGACCAATCGGAAGCAAATTTCGGCGGAACATTTTCTTTTTTCGGCGTGCGAGACCCGTTGACCGGAGACTTGCTTTATTCGTCAATTGAACAATATCGGCAAAATGTTTTGGGCAACCCCGACCCGATTTTCAATCCGAATCAATTCAACATCACTTCTGGAAATCCGATTGCTGATGTTAAGCAGTATGACGTTGGTTTATTCATTACGGATGATTGGAGGCTGCACCCGGATTTAACTTTAAGTTTCGGCTTGCGTTACGAAAACCAAACGAACGTCAGCGACAATACGAATTTCGCGCCGCGATTTAGTTTTGCATATTCGCCCGGCGCTGGCGGAGCGAGACAACCGAAAACAGTTTTTCGCGGCGGCGTAGGAGTTTTCTTTGACCGTTTTAATGAAAACTTTACTCTTCAATCTGAACGTTTCAACGGAACGAATCAATCTCAGTATATTGTTACCAATAATCCGGCAATTTTAGGTCAACCCGTATTTTCATTAGACGGAGTAACGAATGTTCCGACTGTCGAAGACATTGCAGCAATAGCGCCGGGAACATTCACCGTTCGACAAGTAGATTCCGATTTGCGAATACCGACAACATATCAATACGCGCTTTCGGTCGAACGGCAATTACCGTTTAGAATGAGAGGCTCGGTTTATTTTGTCGGAAGCCGGACAATTAACCAGTTACGCACACGCAATATCAACGCGCCGGTTTGCGGATTGACAGTTGCCTGCCCGGAAAACCTTTCGCAGATAAATTTACTTCGACCCGACCCAACGCAGGGCAACATTTATCAATACGAATCGAGCGGCGTGACAAATCAGCAGCAATTTATTTTTAATCTCAGTTCACAATTGAGTTCCAAAATTTCATTCAACGCAAATTATCGTCTCGGATTTGCCAAAAGCGATACTGACGGCGCGGGAAGTTTTCCGGCGTACAGCTATGATTTAAGTGGCGAATACGGCAACTCGTCGCAGGACATTAGACATTACTTTGGTTTGTTTGGTAGTTTTCAATTGCCCTGGAACATTCGGATGAGTCCGATTATTATTGCCCGTTCCGGCATACCGTTTAATATCTTTACCGGTGATGACAGAAACCGAGATTCGATTGCCAACGAACGACCGACTTATGCGCAGTTAAACAGCGCCTGTATTGAGCGCGGGTTGATATTTTCATTCTGTGACATCGGCGGCGTATCGAATCCTTCGACAACCGTGATACCGCGAAATTATGGTCGCGGTCCGAGTTTCTTCTCGGTCAATCTGAACTTTAGCAAAACAATTGGCTTCGGCAAATCAAAAGCTCAAGTTGCCAGAAACACCGATGGACAAGCTCCAAGCGCGGCAGGCGAAGGCGCAAATCGTCCAAATAACGGCGGCGGTCGTCGAGGGGTTGCAGGCGGCGGAGGCGGCAGAGATGGTGGTGGTTTCGGTGGCGGCGGTCGCGGCGGACCCGGCGGCGGTTTTGGCGGCGGTGGTTTCGGCGGAAGCGATAAGCCTTATAACTTAACTTTGGGGCTGCAAATAAGTAATTTGTTCAACCGCGCAAATTTCAGCGCGCCGGTCGGGAATTTGAGTTCAAACCGTTTTGGTCAATATACTTCGATTGTCGGCGGCGGCTTCGGCGGTTTTGGCGGCGGTGGCGGTGGAGGCGGCGCAGCTAATCGCCGAGTTGATTTGACAATGCGTTTCAGCTTCTAAGTTGTATTCGAACAATAAAGGAGAAGGACGAAAGATAAACTTTTGTTCTTCTCTTTTCGTATTTTGAAAAGTATTTTACTTTCAAAAACTATTTGGGAAAAATTATGAAAAAATTTACTATTTTATTGTTGATAGTTGTTTTTGCCGTCAGCGCATTTGCTCAGACCAAACAAAAACCAAAGCAAAGCGAAAAAGATAAAAACGCAACTATGGTTTCAAGAAAGGCATTAACCCCACTCGAACTTGCCAAAGCCACTTTAAAGATTTACGGCGGCGACAAATTTAAAAATATGAAAACTCTCGTCGTTCGCGGCACGGCGGATGTTTCTGGCTCGCCGACAATAACTTTTCCCGCAACCTTTGCAATGATTTACTCGGGAGATAAATATCGTCTGGAAGTAACCAATCCGTTTCAACCATTCAAACAAGTTTTTGATGGTCAACAAACAATGTCTTCAATAGATAACTTTAGTTTGCCGCCGATAAATCGTCTTGGTTTGCCGCTTCTGCCAAAAATCGGAGAAAAAGATTTTACCGTTTCCGAGTTGCCCGAAAAGAATAAGAAACGGACGGGCTTTCGTATCACAGCGCCCGAAGGTTTTTACACAGATTTTTTTATTGACGAAAAAACCGGATTTGTAAAAAGCTATGAATCGAGCTATGAAATAAACGGACGAAGCGTTTCAACTTCAGTTGATATTGACAAAGTGCGAGATGTCGAAGGCGTGAAAGTTCCCGAAAGATTCGCACAGCGTTTTGATTTGGGTCAATTTACAGTTTATACGGATTTCAAAGCGAAGGAAATTTTGGTTAATTCGATTGTCGCGGACGAAGTTTTTTCGGTCTCAAAATAAATAATCTGAAAATGGAAAATAGTTTTGAATCTATTTTCCATTTTCCACTTTCCATTAATTAAACGCTCATGATTTCCTGCTGTTTATTCTTGGCAAGCTCGTCAATTTTGCCCGTGTAGACATTGGTCAATTTTTGCACATCTTCTAAGCCGCCGCGCTCTTGGTCTTCAGAAATTTCTTTATCTTTGAACATACTTTTCAGCATATCATTCGCGCCGTGACGAACCGCGCGAACGGCAACTTTATGTTCTTCGGCAATTTCGTGAACTTGTTTGGCAAGCTGTTTTCGGCGTTCTTCATTGAGCGGCGGAATCGGCAAGCGAATTAATTTTCCGTCATTTGAAGGATTTATTCCGAGATTTGCCGAGTTAATTGCCTTTTCAATCGCGCCAATTTGCGACGCGTCCCACGGCTGCACAACTAATGTCTGCGGTTCGGGAACATTGACCGAAGCCATTTGATTAAGTGGTGTCAGAACGCCGTAATAATCAACCATTACGCCGTCGAGCAAACCGACAGTGGCGCGACCTGTTCGCACGTTGGCGAGTTTGCGCTTCAAATCTTCAATCACCGCTTCCATATCCGGTTTCGTTTCTTTCAAAACAATATCTACACTCATATTTTCCTCTTAAAAATAAAATTGTAATTGCGCCAAGAAAAATTTAATTTACCGCTCGTCTTCTGTTGCCGACCGAGACAATCGTTCCAATTTTCAAATCTCCGCTAACCGCTTTTATGATATTGCCCGTTTCGGTCATATTAAAAACCATAATCGGCAAATTGTTATCCATACAAAGCGATATCGAAGAAGCATCCATTACTTTTAACTGCTTTTCTAAAACTTCCTGATACGAAATCTTTTCAAACCTTGTCGCTGCCGAATCTTCCATCGGGTCAGCCGAATAAACACCATCAACTTTTGTTCCTTTCAAAATTATATCGGCTTTGATTTCGAGCGCGCGGAGCGCGGCGGCGGAATCTGTTGTGAAAAACGGGTTTCCCGTACCGGCAGCAAAAATTACGACTCGTTTCTTTTCCAAATGCCGAATGGCGCGACGGCGAATAAACGGCTCTGCTAATTGAGGAATATCAACCGCCGACATTACGCGCGTATATACATCAAGTTTTTCGAGAGCGTCCTGCAAAACGACGGCGTTCATCACGGTTGCCAGCATTCCGATATAATCGGCGCTCGACCTGTCCATATTGCCCGCCGATTTTGAAACGCCGCGAAAGATATTTCCGCCTCCGACAACAATCGCAATCTCGACGCCAAGCGCGTAAACCGCTTTAATTTCTTTGCCGACAGCCTCGGCGACATTTGTATCAATGCCGTAATTGCGCTCGCCCATCAGAGCTTCGCCGGAAATTTTTAGGAGAATGCGTTTATATGCAGGCTTCATTTTTAGTAGTTAGTAGTCAGTAGTTAGTAGTCAGTAAAAAAATCCGATTGTATGCTGGATTCTGACTTCTGTCTTCTGGCTACTTGATTTAACCGACCATCGACGCCACTTCCGATGCAAAATCGTCCGCTTTCTTTTCGATGCCTTCGCCCATTTTGTAGCGCGTAAAACGACGCACGGAAATGTTTTCTTTTATCGAAGCGATTTTTTCCGTTACTAGTTCGCCGACGGTTTTCGACGGGTCTTTAACGAAAGGCTGGTCAAGTAAAACATTTTCTTCGTAGTATTTACTTAGCTTTCCTTCAATAATTTTATTTACAACTTCTTCGGGTTTATTCGAGTTTTTCGGGTCGGCTTTAAGCTTTTCCGTTTCGATTTCGCGTTCCTTTTCGAGTTCGCCCGTTGAAACTTCTTCGCGGCTCAAGTATTTCGGGTCGGACGCGGCGATGTGCATCGCAACGTCTTTAACAAGCTGCTGGAATTCTTCGCCGCGGGCGACGAAATCCGATTCGCAGTTGATTTCAACCAGCACGCCGACCTTTCCGCCCATATGAATATATGAGCCGACGACGCCTTCCGCCGTCACGCGACCGGCTTTTTTACCCGCCGTCGCCATTCCTTTTTTGCGTAAAATTTCGACGGCTTGGTTTTCGTCGCCGTTCGCTTCGACCAAAGCATTCTTACAATCTATCATTCCCGCGCCGGTTTTTTCGCGCAATGATTTTACTAAACTTGCTGTTATTTCTGCCATAATAAAATATCTCCGATTTCAATTAAAAATTAAAAATACAAAATTAACTTTTGGAATTTTACATTTTTAATTCTTAATTTTTAATTTTACAGAAAAGCGTAGCCCGTTTTTCGTGAAAGAAACGGAAAAGAGCTACGCTTTCAAAAATATAAAAATTGTTGTTTAACTCGCGGTCGCTTCGGTTGATTCTTGCGGCGTCGGCTCTTCGTTGGGCGCATTTTTCTCGGTCGCTTCTCTGATTGCTTCAGACGAAGAAATCGGAATTGTCGGTTTGACCTCCGTCGGCTCTTGGTTACCGTATGCTCCGTCAGCAGCCTTCGCGCCCGCAGCCGCATCTTCAGGTTCTAATGAAACCGGATGCGTATCTTCCGCCGTATCCCAACTTCTGTCGGCAACTTGAATCGTTGGTTCAAACGTTGCCGTGTTGTCGCCCACCGTTTCCGATTCGGTTTCATCGGTTTGCGTTTGCTCTGCAACGCTGCCTTCGGTCGCAATTTGCTGACCTTCAAGAATTGCATCGGCTATGCGCGAAGCAAAAAGACGAATAGCACGAAGCGCGTCGTCGTTGCCCGGAATAACTTGGTCAATTCCTTCGGGCGAACAGTTCGTATCAACAACCGCAACAATCGGAATGTTCAAACGATTCGCTTCGGCAATGGCAATATCTTCTTTGCGCACGTCAATAACGAAAAGCATATCGGGCATTCCGTTCATATCTTTTATACCCGCGAGGTTTTTCATCAAACCTTCGTGCTGTTTGTCGAGACCGAGACGCTCCTTTTTCGTCAGCAAATCAAAGCGTCCGTCTTCGCGCATCGTTTCGATATCTTTTAATTTCTTAATCGAATTCTGCACGGTTTGATAATTTGTCATCAACCCGCCGAGCCAGCGATTATTAACGTAAAATTGTCCGCAGCGCTCGGCTTCTTCACGAATCGCGTCTTGCGCCTGTCGTTTTGTGCCGACAAATAAAACTTTAATTTTCGGATTTTCCGTCGCCGCTTCCTGAACGTAATTAAGCGCGTCGCGGAAAAGTTTCTGCGTTTTTTGCAGGTCAATAATATAAATGCCGTTGCGCTCACCGAAAATGTATTCTTTCATTTTCGGATTCCAACGGCGAACCTGGTGACCAAAGTGAACTCCCGCTTCGAGCAGTTCTTTCATTGTAACAGTAGCCAAAATTAAAAATCTCCTTTATTTGTTGGTTTTTGTACTCGCCGCAAAACATTAAGTTCAACCAAAAGTTTGCGACAATGGTTTCTACATTTATCATTGAACATTTATCATTTATCAGATGAGTTGAAATCTTTTGATAAATGATAAATGTTCAATGATAAATGAAATAATTATCGTTTCGAGAATTGGAATCTAGCTCTCGCGCCTTTTTGACCGTATTTCTTACGTTCTTTTTTACGCGGGTCGCGCGTAACGAGTCCTGCTTTTTTTAAAACCGAACGCAAATCTATATTATACTCAAGCAATGCGCGGGTAATCCCGTGACGAACTGCCCCGGCTTGTCCGGCTGTCCCGCCGCCAGCAACATTGACAAGAATGTCGAATTTACCGGCTGTGTCAGTCAGGCGAAGCGGTTGATGAATAATCATTCTGAGCGCTTCGTTCGGAAAATACTCTTCAAAACCGCGACGGTTGACCAAAAAATTGCCGTTTCCCGGACGAAGATAAACCCGCGCCGTCGAAGTTTTTCTGCGTCCCGTTCCGTAATACTGTATGTCTGCCATATTTCTAAAGTGGTCAGTGGACGGTGGTCAGTAATTGTCTTTTTTCTGACCATTGACCACCGACCACTATTTTCTATTTTGTTTCAATTTCAATTGTTTCCGGCGACTGTGCTGAATGCCGGTGATCGGCGTCGGCGTAAACTTTAAGTTTTTTTACCATCGCCTTTCCGAGTTTTGTTTTCGGAAGCATACCTTTTACCGCAAGTTCAATTATTCGTTCGGGTTTTTTTACGAACATATCTTTGACGCTTGTCTCACGCAGACCGCCCGGATAAAGCGTGTGGTAGCGATACATTTTCTGGTCGTTTTTTGAACCTTTGAAAATAGCGTGCCGTGCGTTGATAACAACCACGTTGTCGCCCATATCTAAAAAGGGCGTGTAAGCCGCATTGTTTTTACCAGACAAAATCCGCGCAATTTCGGTTGCCAGACGCCCGACAGTTTTGCCCTTCGCGTCAACCACGAACCATTTACGGTTTTCCGCCAAACCTTTTCCGCTTGGAAAATAAGTACTCATAATAGTCTTGTTCTGTATAGAATTTTCGCCAAAACGCGAACGATAAGAATATCGAAAAAAGATTTTGCCGTCAAGCATTGAAAGCCCTTTAGATGTTAAGTCCGAGTTTTGCGCCCGCGAGAAACAGACCGACAATCGTTTTCGCATCTTCAATTTCGTTTTTCCGAATCATTTCAAATGCCTTCTGAAATGAAACTCTTTTAATTTCTATAAACTCGTCGGCTTCCAAACTTTGCGCCGTTTCCGTTAAATCCGTTGCTAGATAGACAAACATTTTTTCCGACAAAAATCCGGGTGAAACGTAAAATTCGATTAACTTTTCAACCTTTCCCGCCGTTACACCGATTTCTTCTTCAAGTTCGCGGAGCGCGCCCGTTTCAGGATTTTCGCCTTTTTCTAAAGAACCGGCGGGGATTTCGTACAAGTATTTTTGCGCCGGATGCCGGTATTGCCTAACCAATGCAACGGTTTTATCGGCAAAAACCGGGACAATCACCGCGCTGCCTCTGTGCATTACAATCTCGCGTTTATATTCCGTCCCGTTTTCGTGTATTTTCGCCAGCAAAACGTCGAAAATTTTTCCTTTGTAAATTTCTTCGGTTGAGATAGTTTCGGGTTTCATAATTTTTTATTTGCCAAAGAGGACACAGAGGACACAGAGAAATATTTACAGGGATGAAGGAATAAAAGAGATAAAAATTTATTTGTGTGTGTTTTCGTGTTTCTTTATGGCTAAATTCTTCTCTGTGTCCTCTGTGTTCTCTGTGGCAAAATCATTTCTTGTTCAAAAAATCGCGCACCATTTTCATATCTTCCCAAACCTCACGCTTTTTCGAAGGGTCACGCAAAATATAAGCCGGATTAAAAGTTGGAATCAATTTCATTCCGTTATAATCGTAAAGCTCCCCGCGCACTTGCGTAATCGGTTTTTTGATATTTAACAATGCTTTCGTCGGCGTGTTTCCAAGCGAAATGATAATTTCAGGTTTCACTGCCGACATTTCCCGGTGCAGGAAAGGCGTGAAAAATTTCAAAACTTCATTTGTAATCTCGTCGCCTGTCGAAATAAATTTAACGACGTTGGTTAAATAACATTCTTCGCGTTTTAATCCAATCGCCGCTAAAATTTTTTCCAGCAATTGACCGACCGGACCCATAAAAGGTTTTTCCGAATCGGCGTCGGGAAGTCCGGGCGACTCGCCGACGATAACGACGCGAGTGTCCGTGTTGCCTGTTCCGAAGATAAAAAATTTGTCGGGAAAAAGAGCTTTTCCTTTTTCGAGCAATTCCTGATTTATTTCGTCAACGGTTTCGCCGGAAGATAAATTTTGTTCTTCAAACAGGGAATTTTGCATAAGAAAACTAGCCACAGAGTTCACAGAGAACACGGAGTTTTCTTAGGAGAATACAGCAGTAGATTTTTGCTTATGATGCGGATAGAAAAATTTTATCCTGTAAATCCTGTTTACCCTGTAAAAATTTCCCTCTGTGTTCTCTGTGAACTCTGTGGCAAAAATTATTTCAACGAACTTATATAATCCCGAACCTTTTTCATATCTTCCCACGTTTCGCGTTTTTTCGACGGGTCACGCAGCAAATATGCCGGATGAAATGTCGGCATCACTTTTATTCCGAAATAATTCTGAAAATCGCCGCGCAGTTTGGTAATTCCGATTTTTGTATCGAGCAGATTCTGCGTCGCCGTATTTCCCAAAACGACAATCACTTTCGGACGTACAACCGCAATCTCGCGCATCAAAAACGGGCGGCAAGTGTGCGCTTCTGGCAAAGTCGGCGTGCGATTTCCCGGCGGGCGACAGCGATTGACGTTGCCGACTAAAACGTCTTCGCGCTTCAAGCCGATGCTCTCAATTATTCGATTGAGAAGCTGACCGGCGCGCCCGACAAACGGAACGCCTTCGGCATCTTCGTTCGCTCCAGGCGCTTCGCCGACAAACAGTAAATCCGCCTGAAAATTTCCCGTCGTATGGACGATTTTTGTGCGCCCTTCCCAGAGCGGACAGCGCGTGCAATTGCCGATGTCCAGGCGAATGTCTTCAATCGTTTCATTTGATTCGGGCAAAGTTTGTTTTATATCGCCGAAAAGCGACGGCATTTCATCAACGGTTTTCTTGGGCATTTCGATTTCCCTCGCTGGTTCTCGCGTTTGATTGCTTGAATTATCTGACAATATCGTACTTCTTTTTGACAAGGACGGAAGACGTGAAAGTTTTGTAGTTTTTAAAAGATTTTTTCTCGTTTGATTTGCTTCCGCGTTTGATACTTTCGGTTGTTGTATTTTTGGAATTTCCGTCGGGACAAATTTTTCTAAACTTTCCCGCGACATTTCCGAGTTTGAATCTTGAACATTAAACTTTGAACTTTTGGTTTCCGACAAATCAACCGCAAAACTTTCGACACCTAATTCTTGCATATAAAGAACCTGTTCTTTGATGTCGGCTAAAAGTGTCGAAAATTCGTCTTTCATTTTTATGAAACCACAGATTTTCACAGATAAATGAGATAAAATCATTTTCTAATCTGTGTTTATCCCCGTTAATCCGCGATTAAAAGTTCCTTAATTTTACCACTTCATCCAAAATTTTGTCTGCCATTTCGCGCTTCGACATTAACGGAAACTCGATTTTTTCTTCGCTTCCTTTTGATAAAATCGTTGCGATATTTGTGTCCACGTTAAAACCGGCGCCGTTTTTGGTGATGTCGTTAGCGACAATTAAATCAAGATTTTTCTTTTCCATTTTTGAACGCGCGTAATCGACAACATCATTCGTTTCCGCCGCAAAACCGACAACTAAAAGCCCATCATGCCGATTTTTTGAAACGTCCGCCAAAATATCAGGTGTTTTCTCTAATTCCAAATTTAAAACGTCTTGGGTTTTCTTGATTTTTGTTTGCGCTTTTTTCGCCGGGCGATAATCTGAAACTGCCGCTGCGCCGATAAAAACGGTTGCACTTTTTAATTCCTTCATAACGGCTCGGTGCATTTCTTCTGCCGAAATCGCATGAATTATTTTTATATTTTCAGCCGGTTCAACGCTTGTAATTCCGCAAACAATCGTAACCTTTGCGCCGCGCCGCGCCGCGGCAACGGCAACGGCAAAACCCATTTTGCCCGACGAATGATTAGAGATAAAACGCACCGGATCAATCGCCTCGCGCGTTCCGCCGACGGTTATCAAGATTCTCTCTTCGAGTAAATCTTGAGTCTCAAGTCTCAAGTCCCAAGCTCCAAGTCTTTCTCTGTCTGGATTTTCACTCTCGTTTGTAAGATTTTTATTTTTGCTTGAGACTTGAGACTTGGGACTTGAGACTAATAAACTTAATGCTTGACGGACAATATTTTCAACATCTTCAAGTTTTCCAGTGCCAACCGTTTTACACGCCAATTTGCCTGCAATCGGTTCGACGAAATAAATGCCGTCTTTTTTTAATTGCTCGACGTTTCTTTGCGTCGCCGGATTTTCCCACATCGCCACATTCATCGCCGGCGCAATCAAAACAGGCGCGGTCGAAGCAAGATAGGTTGAAGAAAGAAAATCGTCCGCAATTCCGTTTGCAAACTTTGCGATAACATTCGCGGTCGCCGGAACGATTAAAAGCAAATCTATATTTTGCGAAAAATTTATATGCGCAATCGGGTCAGGATTTTCGGGCGCGTAATCGTCAACCAAAACTTGAGCGTCGGTCAAAGCGCGAAACGTCAGAGGCTGGACAAACTCGGTTGCGTGTTTCGTCATCGCCACGCGAACTTCGCAACCGGATTTTTGCAGAAGTCGCAAAACTTCAATCGCTTTGTAAGCGGCAATTCCGCCCGCGATGCCAAGCCCGACTCGATATTTTTTATTTTCAGACATAAGAAATTAATCACAGGTTAGCACAGACGGACGCGGATAAAAACCTTTGAGACTTTTCTGTAACGCCTGTTAAAAGTCTATGTTAAGATGTTCAAAGCAAAGAGAAAACGATGGAACAGCAGAGTTTATTTGAAGTTAAATCTTCAGCTTTGGAGACCGAGCGGGTTTTGCTTTACGCTTTAGGCGAGTTTCAATCGCGCGGTAAAGCTCTCGCCGGAAGAGAACTCGCATTGGACAGACTGCGCGGCGCGTTCAAACGAGCGGCGGAAAAATTCGGGACCGAAGAATTTTCCGACGATGAAATCGCCGAAGGTTTAAGCAAACTCGACGCTAAAATTGTTCGAGTTCCGAATTTTGTTGCCAAACATCCTTTTCGCGTAACAATTTATCAAACGCTTGCCAGCCGCGCTTTTGAATTTTTCAAGGCGGAAACTGAAAGGGAGAAAGAAAAATGAAAATCACGAAAACTTTTACCGGCGTCTTTCTGCTGACGTTTCTAATTGGTTCGGTTTCAACTTTCCTGTTTAAAGACAGTTTTGTTTTTACTCGAAACGAAAGTCCGGCGGCGGAAAAAGTTTTCGCGCTTATTTTAGAATCCGAACAGACAAAATTTTTTTTGCACGTTTCGGCTGAAGATTATTTAGGGGATTTGTTTTGGGTCGGTGATCTAGACCGCGACGACAAACCTGATTTTTTTCTTTCGCCTTGGATAAAGGAAAACATTACCGAATCGAGTCTTTTTCTGCCATCGGAAGCGGAAAAAAAATAATCTGGTTAAAAAAGTCGCTTTAATGATAACAGTCGGTTGTTAATGAAAAACCAAACGGAAAACTTCACTGAACTGTGGCAATATGTCGAAAGACACAAACCGCGAATTGAAAACTCACTACGCGAATATTTGCCGCTTGCGCCTGCGAGAATCGAAACAAAATTTAACGAGGCGGTCGAATACGCTTTATTTTCCGGCGGAAAAAGATTGCGCCCCGTCCTGACTTTGCTCGGCGCGGAACTTGTTGGCGGGAAATCTGAAATGATTCTGCCTTCTGCCGCAGCAGTTGAATTTGTTCATACCAGCTCGCTGATTTTTGATGATTTGCCTTGTATGGACAATTCAAACGAACGGCGCGGAAAGACATCGCTGCACGAGAAATATGGCGAAGGTTTGGCAATTTTGGTCGCGCTCGGTTTATTGAATGCGTCTTACAGTTTAGTTTTTGTTGGTAATAACGATTCGCCTGAACGCGCAATCGAGGCGCACGCCGAAATCGTTGAATGCGTCGGCGCGTCAGGAATGGTCGGCGGGCAGTCGGTTGACCTGGCTTTTGCGAAAGGCGCGAGCGGCGTTAATTTTTCCGATGATGATTATAATTTTGAATCGGTCAGAAACTTAAAAACGTCGGCTTTAATGCGGCTTGCTTTGCGCGTTGGCGCGATTTTGGCGGGTGCGAAACATTCGGAACTCGCGCATTTATCGCGCTTTGCCGCACTTCTCGGCGATGGTTACCAGCTTTCGGATGATTTGATTGATTTGAAAGAAGACGAAGAGATTTTTGCAACGAAAAAAACTTTTGCTATCAATCAAGGCGAAGACGCGGCGCAATTAAAGTTAAGAAATTTAATCAGCGAAGCCAAGCAAAATTTAATTGATAATTTTCCCGCAAACGACGCGCGAAGCTGTTTGATTCAATTAGCAGATTATTTAGCGGAAAGAAAAGCGTAAAAGGTAGAAAAATTGAACCGAATATTGAGTGAAACGGCATCAGCCTACAAATATTGCGAGGGCGTAACAAAAAACCACGCCAAAAGTTTCTATTTCGCCGCCAAATTTTTGCCGAAAGAAAAACAAAAACCGATTTACGCGCTGTATGCTCTGTGCCGACACGTTGACGATGAAGTTGACGAAACCGAGATTTCAAACGTTAAAGATGCTGTCAAAGCGGTGGAAAAATGGAGGTTTCAGCTTGATGAGGTTTATCTCAACGCAAAGAAAAACCAATTACGAATTACGAATTACGAATTACGAGAAGAAAGAAACTCACAACTGACAACTGACAACTCACAACTCGTTTTACTGGCTTGGCAGGATTTATTGAAAACCTACAAAATTCCGCAAAATTTGCCGCTTGAATTGATGCACGGCGTTTTGATGGACACGCACGTAAAGCGTTATGAAACTTTTGACGAGCTGTATGTCTATTGCTATCGCGTCGCTTCAACCGTCGGTTTGATGTCATCGGAAATTTTCGGTTATTCGGATGAAAAAACTTTAAAATACGCCGAAGCTTTGGGAATTGCGATGCAGTTAACAAACATTTTGCGCGACATCGGCGAAGATGCAACGATAGGCAGAATTTATTTGCCGCAGGAAGATTTACGCCGTTTCAATGTTTCCGAAGACCAGATTTTTGCCCGCGAGACAAGCGAAAATCTCATTGAATTAATAAAATTTCAAATCGAGAGAGCAAAAAATTATTACCAAAAAGCGGAAAAAGGAATCGCGCTGCTCGAAAAAGACTCGCGTTTTACGGTTTTGCTTGCCTTGCGGCTTTACTCAAAAATTTTAGACCAAATCGAAAAACAAAATTACAATGTGTTTGCCGGGCGAGCGCATACAAATTTTCAAAAAAAGGTTTTTTCGATACCGAAAGTTTGGCTCGAAGCACGTGGTTTGTAAAAAAAATCCTTCAAGTAATTTCGCCTGAAACATATGAAATTAAAGGAAGCGTTGTATTTTCTGGGTTTTAAGCCAGAACTTCAAATTTATGGTTATCGAATCAAAAAGTTTGAATTACCCGTTGACGGCTCGATTTTTTACGCACAGTGGCTACATCCGAAAGAATCCGAAAAATTTTTTGAACAAGATTCGATTAACGAACTTCGAAAATTTCTTGCGCCGGGCGACGTTGCGGTTGACATCGGAGCGCACACGGGCGACACGGCAATTCCGATGGCGCTTGCGGTCGGCAAAACGGGCTGTGTTTTGGCGCTCGAACCAAACAAATACGTTTTTCCCGTTTTAGAAAAAAACGCTGAACTTAATAGCAAAAAAACAAATATCATTCCTCTGATGTTTGCAGCGACCGAAACAGACAGCGAGTTTGAATTCAATTATTCGGACGCCGGATTTTGCAACGGCGGATTTCACGAAAAGGAAACCAATTGGAGGCACGCACACGCTTTTAAGCTCAAAGTCACGGGTAAAAATCTTTTGTCTTATTTACGCGAAACACATCCCGAACTCATTCCAAAAATACGCTTCGTAAAAGTGGATGCCGAAGGTTTTGATTTTGCGATTTTGAAAACTTTGAAAGATTTGATTTCTGAAAACAAACCGTTTATTAAAGCTGAAGTTTATAAAAACACGTCGCTTACCGAACGCGAACAGTTTTTTGAATTTTTAATTAATTTCGGTTACGACGTTTTTTATGTCGAAAGCGAAATTAATTATCGCGGGCAATTGTTAAAAAAAGAAAATTTGCAGGATTGGAAACACTACGACGTATTTTGCGTTCCAAGTAACGAAAACAAATGAGAACGCGAAGAAGTTTCTTCAGATTTCTCGCGGCTTTTGTGATAATCTACCTGTAAACATATCGCTGAAATTCCTGTCGAAAATCTGGAGAATGAAAATGAAAAAACTTTTATCTTTTTTACTCGTCGCCGTATTTTTAATTTTACCTTTTCACGCCCTTGCCCAAAAGAGTTCTTTTGCCGGAGTAAAACAACTGCAATCGCCGCAAAATCCGCGACTCGGCTTTGTTATTCACGGCGGCGCGGGCGTTATTCGGCGCGGCGATTTAACGCCGGAAAAAGAAAAAGCGTATCGCGCCGGACTCGAGCAAGCGCTTCTCGCTGGTTACAAAGCTCTGCAAGATGGCAAAACCTCTATTGACGCGGTAGAAATTGCCATCAGGATTTTAGAAGACAATCCGCTTTTTAATGCGGGAAAAGGCGCGGTTTTTACTGCCGACGGGAAAAATGAACTTGACGCTTCGATTATGGACGGCAAAACCTTGATGGCGGGCGCGGTCGCCGGACTTCACCACGTAAAAAATCCGATAAGTTTGGCGCGAACCGTTATGGAAAAATCGCCGCACGTTATGATGATTGGCGACGGGGCAGAAAAATTTGCCAAAGAACAAAACATCGAACTCGTTGATGAAAAATACTTTTGGACGCAGGAACCTTGGAACTCGCTGCAGCAGATAATCAAACGGGAAAAGGAAAAAGCTAAGCCACTGCAAAACCCAAAGCCTAAAGCCCAAGGTCCAAAACCCGAAAATCAGAAACTAAACCCGCAATCTGCAATTCGCAATTCGCATTCGGAAAAATACGGTACAGTCGGCGCGGTTGCATTAGATAAAAACGGCAACTTAGCGGCTGGAACTTCGACGGGCGGAATGACTTATAAAAAATATGGGCGCGTCGGCGATGTGCCGGTCATCGGCGCGGGAACTTATGCGAACAATAATTCCTGCGCTGTTTCGGCAACCGGTTGGGGCGAGTATTTTATTCGTATTGGCGTGGCGCGAGATATTTCTTCGTTAATGGAATATCGCGCTTTACCCATACAGCAAGCCGCCGATACAACATTAAACAAAGTAAAAACTCTCGGCGGCGACGGCGGCGTAATTGCCATGGATAAATACGGTAATATCGGTATCTCGTTTAACTCGGAAGGAATGTATCGCGCTTATATTGATGTCAACGGCAAACCGGTCATTGAAATTTATAAAGATTAGAAACAATTTTTTGATAAAAGAGCTTTGTATGAAAATATCAAATTATTCTAAACACAATTTTTATATTGGCAAAAAAATAATTTTAATTATTTTTTGCAGCCTTTTTCTATCCTTACAAATTTTTGCCGCTCCGGGACGTTTAGATTTAAGATTTCCGCAGGTTTTGGAGAAGGGCGCAGACGTAAGAGCGATTGAAATTCAGCCGGACGGCAAAATTCTGGTTGCCGGGTATTTTACGACTCGCGGCGCGATTTTTCGGCGAGACGTCGTGCGGCTTAATTCCGACGGCTCGCTTGACGCGGGCTTCAACTTCGACAGCGCGGCGCTGTCCTTCAACTTAATACTTTGCTTGAAACTACAACCCGACGGGAAAATCTTAGTAGGCGGGGTTTCCAGAGGTAACTATAATTCTCCGCGCGCCATTGTGCGCCTCAATGCGGACGGTAGCCTTGATACGTCCTTTAATATTTCAGGAATACCTGCTTACGAAGTTGTCGACATCGCCTTACAAAACGACGGAAAAATTCTCATCTTACAATATGGCTTTAACGGCGGGTCATATACTACAAGATTATATTCCGATGGAAGCGTGGAAAAGGTTAATGATGTTCCTTTTTTCCTCAATCATGAACAAGGATTGGAGATGCAAGTTTTGTTCTTGCCGATTGAAAATAAAATTTTGCTCACTGGTCAGTTTTCCTACATTATAAATCAGACTGTATACAAAGGTGTGGCACGGTATAATTTGGACGGAACGATAGACCCGACTTTTACCGCTAATGTTACTACCACCACTCCATATTTAAACGTGCGCGCCACGCTTCTGACCAGCGGGAAAATTTTAGTTTGGGGTTCATTCGAGGCGGTTAACGGAGTATCAAGGCGCAATATCGCTATACTCAATTCTGACGGAAGTCTCGATACGTCTTTTAACCCTGCAATCGATGTCGATCAAATTAACGCCGCTGCAGTGCAGGCAAACGGAAAAATAATCGTCAGTACTTATGCCCGTAATCCTTTCGGGCGCGGAAACATAGCTCGATTGAATGCTAACGGAACAATTGACAACACTTTTTATTCAGGCAGAGGAGCAAAAGGCACGGTTGTTGTCAAAGTAAGAGTACTAAAAATTCTGAACAATAATAAACTGCTGATTGGCGGCGATTTTTTTCGCTATCACATTTTTCCGCGTAGTGGATTGGCGCAAATAAATTTGTAAAATTTTTTAGCTGAATAACACATATCATAATTTTTTAATGGAGTTTATATGAAAAATTTGAGTTATTCAAAAATTTCTTTTTCTGTCAGCGGAAAAATAATCTTTGTTGTTTTTTGCAGCCTTTTTCTGTCTTTACAAATTTTTGCCGTTCCCGGACGTTTAGATTTGAAATTTCCGCAGGTTTTGGCAAACGGAGCAAGTGTAAGGGCAATTGAAATTCAACCGGACGGCAAAATTTTGATTGCTGGTGAATTCAGCACGCGTGGTGCGATCTTGCGGCAAGATGTAGCGCGGCTTAACGCTGACGGCTCTTTAGATCCAACTTTTAATATCGGAAGTGGCGCGAACAATGGCGAAATTTCTGTTATGAAACTGCAATCCGACGGAAAAATTTTAATCGGCGGTTTTTTCAACAATATAAACGGTGTGTTCGTGTCTCCGGTTGCGCGGCTCAATACGGATGGAAGCCTCGATACAACTTTTAATTTAGCTGGAATTAATGTTACTTTTGCTTTCGATTTAGATATTCAAGCGGACGGAAAAATTCTTATCAGCGCGATGAATTCGATTGGAACATCTTTTGTAGCGCGATTAAATGTTAACGGAGGTTGGGATTCAAGTTTTAATTTTCCTTTTTACGGCGCGGGCAACAATAGTTTTAAAGTTGCTTTTGCCCCGTCGGAAAACAAAATCTATGTCGGCGGAAATTTTTCTTCTACGGTCAACCAAATCGAATACAGAGGTCTAGCGCGGCTCAATTTAAACGGAACCGTAGATACATCTTTTGCCATAACGGTTAATTACAGTCAGTTTGGTCTAATTGTGGATGTAGAACCGCTTCCAAACGGGAAACTGTTAGTTTGGGGAAAATTCGATACGGTTAATGGAGTAACGCGGCGCAATCTAGCGATTATTAATTCAAATGGAAGTTTGGATACATCCTTTAATCCGGCGACGCGCGGCACGGAAATTATTCTTAGCGTTGCCGTGCAGTCAGACAGAAAGATAATTGTCGGCGGAAGTAATTTTACCTCGAATACTTTTTTGCGCGGAAACATCGCCCGACTAAATGCTGACGGAACAGTTGATACGACTTTTAATCAAGGCAGAGGCGCGAACGCCGCAGTGAGAACAGTAAAAATTCAAGGTAACAATAAACTTTTGATTGGCGGAGATTTTTTCCGTTACAATTCATTTCCGCGCCGCGCTCTGGCGCAGATAAACTTGTGATAAAAAATACAGATTCTACGACAGTTTCGTTAAATTCCGTCAGTTCGATCTTCTACAAAAGAACCGCAAAGTCTCAAAATGGTAAAGAAAATTCCTAAGACTTTGCGGTTATCAATTTTATTTTCATTTGACTTATATAGAAGCCTTTATTGCTTCGTCGAAAATCTGCAAAGCAACATCAACGTTTTCTCTCGACAAAATAAGCGGCGGCGACCAGCGAATTGTGTTTGCACCGCAGCCAAGGATAATTAAACCGCGCTGAAAACACGCCATTTCTATTTTATCGCGCAACTCGGGCGCGGGTTTCATCGTTTCTTTGGATTCGACAAACTCGACGCCGAGCATCATTCCGAGACCACGCACGTCGCCTATGCAGTCATATTTTCCCATCAATTCATTTAATCCGTTTTCGAGGTATGCGCCGACTTTTCTTGAATTTTCAACCAAACCATTTTCCAGCAATTCAATTGTTTTTAAGGCGGACGCGATGCACACGGGATTTCCGCCGAAAGTCGAAGCGTGCGCGCCTTTGTGCCAATCCATTATGTCGGCTTTCGCTACGCAGACGCCAATCGGCAAGCCCGAACCGATGCCTTTTGCGAGGCACAAAATATCGGCTTTGACGCCCTCGTAATGTTCGAGCGCGAACATTTTTCCCGTGCGTCCCATTCCCGACTGCACTTCGTCAACGATAAGCATTATGCCGGTTTCGTCGCAGATTCTTCTGAGTTCCTTTAAGAAATTTTTGGGCGCGGGAACGTATCCGCCTTCGCCCTGCACGACTTCGACGACGATTCCGGCGACTTCTTCGGGCGGCGTCGTGGTTTGAAAAAGTCGATTTTCTATCCAATCAATCGTCGCTTTTGATGCTGTTTCTTCGTCAGTAACACCGGCAAAAGGTGAGCGGATTCGATTTGGATATGGAACGTGAATAACGTCTAAAGCCTGCCGCATAAATCCCAAACGCTGCGCTTTCTTTGATGAGGTCAGCGACAACGCGCCCAATGTTCTGCCGTGAAACGAGCCGAAAAACGAGATGAATTTCTGCCGTCGGGTGTGATACATCGCAAGTTTCAAAGCGGTTTCGACGGCTTCCGCGCCGGAGTTGGCAAAATGCGTTCGCGTTTCGCCTTCAATCGGGCAAATCTCGTTTAGCTTTTTGCCCAGATCGGGCATCTGCTTGTAAAAAAAATCAGTGCCGCACAGGTGTATCAAAGTCGCGGCTTGGTCGGAAATTGCTTTGACGATTTCCGGGTGGCAATGTCCGGTTGAGCAGACGGCGACGCCTGCGTTGCAGTCTAAAAAGACGTTGCCGTCCGGGTCTTCAATCCACACGCCGGAAGCGCGTTCGGCGACGAGTTTGTAATCGGGACGCGGATACGAAGGCGTCACGTATCGCGCGTCGGCTTCGATAATTTCGCGGCTTTTCGGTCCGGGCAGTTCGGTTTTGATAATCGGTTTTTGCAGTTCTGTTGTCGGTGTCATAGATTTTTCCTCAATGTTTGGGAACGGTTCAATGACCGTTTTTGATTGATTAGTTTGACGGCAGATAACCGCCGCTGATTGGTGGGTTGAAGAAAAACGAATTTAATCGCCCGCGAAAAGGTTGGCGCGTTGTTTGATTGGACGAAGTTTTGCGACCGAGCGCGAAGTCATAAATGTTTGCCAACAATATAGCAGAGTTCGTGCAAATAATAAAGATTTTCAAATTCCCAAATGTTCATTTCCAAAAAAAAAAACGCCGGCAAAACACTTTCGGGATTGTTGTAATCGCATTCTGTCATACAATTCAAATAAACTATTTGCCGGCTAAACGCCTTTGTAGTTTCGTATCAGATAAAGATAAACATAGACTTGTCCATCGTCGGCGCGAAGCGCCAGAACTTTCAAAAGCGCGGGTTCGGCGTGGTTTATCCACCGATAGTTTTGGGCTTTGTTTTCAGCGATTTCAAACGTGCGCCAATCACGGAAATTCGTCTCTTTTCCGTTAGTGCTTGTGATTTTTAATTCGTTGGTTTGGAAAGTCGCATTGCGGTGAAACTCTTCCCAGCCGTCGGCATCGAGTTTGACGATCAATTTTTCGTTCCAAATCGCTCCGCCTTCGCTTTTTGAGAAGACAACGCGCGTTTTTTCGGGGAAACGGACGCGCATCATTGAAGCCTGATGTGGAAGCGGATCGTTAAATATCGCTAAAACCATCGGCATCGTAATGAACAACGCCGCGCCGCCGATGATTATCGCCAGCAAGCTGGCAATCAGGCAAAGCGTAAACTCAGCCCCGCCGTAGTTCGGAAACAATTTTTTCGCCGCCCAACTGCTAATCGGTCCGGCGAACGCGGCGGCAATGATGATGATCAAAAAACTCAAAACGCCGAACAAAGCGTAAGCGTAAGGCTTGACCGACGTTTTAAAATGCATCATCCCCCACATCAAAAAGAATGCGGAAACGAGCGCGGCGACGATTAATACAATCCCCGTGAATAAAGAAAACATCCAAGATTTAGCGTTCATAAATTTTCGTTCGCCCCTGAAATTTAATCGCTCGTTTGAAAGTATATAAATTTGCCGCGCCGCCAGACGTAAGAGCGTCCGGCTTTTTCCCAAATCCCGACGAAAACTGCGTCGTTTTTGAAGCGAATGCCGCTTTGCGTGTCGTGGTCATACGCCTTCACGCCTTTTTTCTCCAACGCGATATAATCGCCCGCTGTGTCGAGAACAGAGTGTTTATACGTTTTCCCGCTTCGCACAAACGCAACCGCCAAATTTCTTTTTAGCTTTGTTCCGTCGTTCAAAACATCTTCTCCGTGTTCGATTAGCGCGGCATAATCGGTTCTGCCGTCGCCATTCCAATCGCCGGAAATCAAATTTCCGCGAGTGTCGGGAGAAATGTTTTCGCGCAGATGTTTTTGAATTTCGCCGGAGATTTTTGCAAATTTCCAGCCGCGAAAATTTTTGTCCAAAATTTTTCGGCACGAAGCCGGAAGCCCGCCTGATTGCGCTTGGGAAAAACCGGCAAGCGAAAAAAGCAGAAAAATCAAAATAAAAAACTTTTTCATAAAACTCCTTGCATCACGCGATTTGTATTTACAAGTAATCCTTAGTTTGCCCGAAATGACAAAATCAAATCGCGGCGGGTTTTGTGTAGGCGTTCTTTGCCAACGACAAAATGGTGATGAAAACAATCGCCACGATGATTCCGAAAATCCACGGCACGAGCGAGCCTTTCATAGTCGTCGTCAGCAAGGTTAAAACGCCGACGACGATGTTCAGCGCGTAGCCGAAAATGCCCAAAAGCCGCGCCCAGGGTTTCCACATAAACGTCCCGATGGCGAAAACGACGAAAATCAATCCGTTGATAATCATTAAAGCCGCTATCAGTATAAATACAAAGCCGATTGCCTGCGGCGACATTTCTACATCTCTGGTAACTTGTTCGGGGAAATTGGTCGTCAGCATTAGAATTGCCGAGAAGAAACTCATCATTCCGCCAAGAAGATATGACAATCCGCCCATGAACGCCAAAATTGCGATGACGATTATTAAAATTCTCATAATTTTAATCTCCCCAATTTACAAACTAACCGACATCATATTTATTTTCTTAATCAAAACTTAAAAAACCATCGAATCGAATAAAAAATAGCGCGTCTTACAATCGGTAAAACGCGCCTCCTGCGTAAAAACATTTGACAAATGTTTTACCTGATTTTTATCGCCACCGCCCATTCGCCGCGTTTTGAGTCATACCACATTTTCGCCCAATCACCTTGTCGAAGCGACGCTTTGTAAATTCCTTCCGCGCTCGCTTTGGTCGGGAAATAAACAATGTTTGCACCGTTCGGAAGATTGCCGCCGTCAGCCGACGTAGTTGTCGTTACTGTTTTTGTTCGTATCGTATTTGTGCCGTTCGATAATCCATTACTCACATCGACTGCCCATTTTCCGCGCGAATTGTCATAATACATACGCGCGGATTTGCCGCGTCTTTGTTCCGCTTTGAGTTTCCCTTCCGCATTGGATTTGTATCCGTAATAAAAGGTCGTGATGCCGGTGCGTGTTTGGTTATCAGCCATAGTTGGCGAATTTGTGGTATTCACGGTCATGCCGCTGTTACCGCCGTTCGATAATCCATTGCTAACATCAACAGCCCATTGCTTACGCGCGTTGTCGTAATACATTCGTGCATATTTACCGCGTTTTTTTTCTGCATTTACCTTTCCGATAGCGTTGGATTTATATCCGTAATAATAAGTGGTGATGCCGGTTTGAGCCTGTTGCCTTGCAACATCAGACTGAGCTTGAGCGGACATCGTAAAGCCCACGCACCCGAAAAAAGCCGCCATAACAATTCCTGAAAACAACATTTTTAATTTCATAATAATCTCCTTATAATCTTCTTTTTAAAATTTATAACGAGCGTTTCGGCTCAATTGCGAGAGTAATATAGCACTGAAAGAAAACAAACAAAAATGTCGCAAGCGGCAGGAAGTTTGTCGTCAGCGGCGGAAAAAACGGCGCAAAGCCTTTTGAAAGTGTAAAGGCGAAAGGAGAAAGTAAAAGAAAATTCCTTAACTTTTATCCTTTCGCCTTTCGCCTTTACACTTTCAAAGCGGATTGCCGAGAAGTTTGAATAAATCGTCTTTGTAATTGCGGCTGACGCCGATTTTCGCGCCGTTTTCCATTACAATCATGTATTCGCCGTTGAACATCGGTTGCAGTTCTTTTATTTTTTCTGTGTTGACGATTGCCGAGCGATGAATCTGCACGAAAACACGCGGGTCAAGCTGCGACCGCATCGCGCTCAAAGTTTGGCGGACAAGATGCGGCGTTTTGCCCGCGTAAATTTGCACGTATTTGTCGTCCGATTTGATTAAATCAATCTCTGCGGTTTTCAAAAACACAATGCGCCCGTTTTGTTTGATTAAAAGCCGTTCGAGATATTTCGGTTTTTCGCCCGCCGTTTTCAGGAGTTCGATGATTTGAACGCTTTCCTGTTTTTGCTGCTCACGGTCTTTCAAACGCGCTTTGGCAAAACCGACGGCTTTTTGAAAACGCTCCGCGTCGAAAGGTTTTAGAAGGTAATCAAGCGCGTGAAATTCAAATGAGCGAATCGCGTATTCTTCAAAAGCAGTCGTAAAAATTATTGCGGGCAAATTTCCCGCGTCCAAAGTTTTGAGCAAAGAAAAGCCGTCCATTTCCGGCATCTGTATATCGAGAAAAACCAAGTCGGGTTTGTTTTCGCGGATAAATTGAGCAGCTGATTTTCCGTCGCCGTATTCGCCGACAATTTTTATTTCATCATCAGATTTCAATAAATTGCGAATGTAATCGCGCGCCAGAGGCTCGTCGTCAACAATCAGCGCGGAAATCTGATTTTTGTTTGCCATAAATTAAATCTGAGAAAATTTTAACCACAGAGACACAAAGATTTTTTAAGAAAACTTGTCCCCAGATGAACACAGATAAACACAGATTTGAAAAAAGATTTATCCTGTAAATCCTGTCTATCCTGTTTGAATTTCTTCTCTCCGTGTCTCTGTGGTGAAAAATTTACTAATCTAACAAAATCGCATCCGTTTCAACCGCAAACGGTATTTCCAAATCAACCGTCATTCCGTCGTCCGTACCTTCAGAAAGTTCAAAACGAAAGCTCTCACCGTAAATTCGCACAAGGCGCGAGCGAACATTTTTCAAGCCCGTTCCTCCGCTCGAATTTCCGTCTGTTTGAAGGCTCACCCGATTTTTCGCGCCGTCGTTTTTCACTTGCAGAAGAAGAATTTTTTCGATTTTTTGTGAACGAATTTTGATTCGTCCCTCTCCGGCGAACGGCGCGATACCGTGTTTGACCGCGTTTTCGACCAATGGCTGCAAAATCAAATGCGGCACTTCAGCCGAAATGGTTTCCGCGTCTATGTCGAATTCAACCGTCAAGCGGTCGCTGAAACGAATCTGCTCGATTTCCAGATAATAACGCAAAAAATCGAGTTCTTCATTGAGCGTTACCATTTGCTCGTCAGAGCGTTCGAGGGTGAGGCGCAAAAATTCGCCGAGACGCGCAATCATCCGATTTGCCTTCGGTGGGTCAACCAAATTCAAAGACGAAATCGAATGCAGAGCGTTAAAAAGAAAATGTGGCTGCAATTGCATTTTTAAGGCTTGCAGTTGCGCGTTGGCAAGCTCCGCTTGCATCTCGGCATTTCGCATTGTTTCCGCTTGCTGTTTATCGAAAAACAGATATGCCTGCACGATAATGACAATCAGCGTGTAAAGCAAAACTCCGAGATAAAAATTGCCGAAAAAAAGAAAATCCTGAAACAGCGTGGCAATCGAAGGCGTCGAACCGAAATATGAAATGTTGAACGCCCAAACGATGATACTGTAAACGTTTGAATGAATACCCGCCAGCAAAACGCACGCGGTCAGGTGAACGGCGAAGCTAATCAAAAAAGTGTCGCGCCGCTCAAAATTAAATCTTTTGGTAATTACAAAAATAACCGGCGCAAGCGCTGCCCACAGATAAAATTTGATGAAATTCATCAAAAACACTGGAAAGGCTCTTACCTCCTTGCTTCCGTCCGCAGCAACCGAATAAGAAATAGCTCCGAAACTCAAACCGAGCAGCGTCCAAAACAAAGCCAAAACGATAATCAACTGCCATTTGCGCGGTTCGGTTTTCATTTCTTCGTATAAAGATTGCATCTTATTTTTCTGAAATCAATCTTTATTTTCACTTATCAGTTATCAGTTATCAGTTATCGATTACCAATTGCGTCTTTGACGCGCGCCGTGAAACAATAAAGTTATGAACAAGCCAAAATTTGCCAATCGTTTGGTCAGAGAGACGAGTCCTTATCTTTTGCAGCACGCCTATAATCCGGTTGACTGGTTCGCGTGGGGCGAAGAAGCATTTGAAAAAGCGAAAGCCGAAGATAAACCCGTTCTTATCAGCATCGGTTATTCGGCGTGTCATTGGTGTCATGTAATGGAACACGAATCGTTTGAAAACGAAGAAACGGCTCGTTTGATGAACGAAAATTTCGTCAATATCAAAATTGATTTGGAAGAGCGTCCCGACGTTGACCAAATTTATATGACGTTTGTGCAACTAACGACCGGACACGGCGGTTATCCTTTGAATGTTTTCCTCACGCCGGATAAATTGCCGTTTTTCGGCGGGACATATTTTCCGCCTTCGCCGCGTTATCAAATGCCGAGCTTTCCGCAAATTTTAACGAGCGTTGCAGAAGCGTTTCGCCACAAACGCGAAGATTTACTGCATTCGGCAAACGAGGTTTTAAGCGAAATTCGGCGCGTCGGATTAACAGAAGTCGCAAGCGGCGTCGAACTATCAAATGACCAACTCGACGCTGCATTCCAAAGTTTCGAAAAAAGTTTTGACCGGAAAAACGGCGGATTCGGCGACGCTCCGAAATTTCCGCCACCGATGTCGCTGGAGCTTTTGCTGCGTTATCACAAACGTACGAAAAATGAAAAGGCATTGGAAATGGTTACGAAAACTTGTCAAAAAATGGCGAACGGCGGCATTTACGACCAACTCGGCGGCGGTTTTCATCGCTATACGGTTGATGCCGTCTGGCTCGTCCCGCATTTCGAGAAAATGCTTTACGACAATGCGCAGCTAGCTAAAATTTATCTACACGTTTATCAAATTACGAAAGACGAATTTTATAAACGCATCGCAGTTGAAACTCTGGAATACGTCAAACGCGAAATGCTCGACCCGCGAGGCGGATTTTACACGGCGCAGGATGCCGACAGCGAAGGCGTCGAAGGCAAATTTTTCGTTTGGACACCTGAAGAAATTGAAGCGCTTCTGGGCGAAGACGCGCAGGTTTTTAATTTTTATTATGATGTTTCCGAAGAAGGAAATTTTGAAGAAAAGAATATCTTAAACGCCAAAAATTCTCTGGCGGAAACTGCCGAGGTTCTAAAAATTTCCGAAAATGAATTAAATGAAACTTTAGAGCGCGGCAGAGCGAAACTTTTTGCCGAAAGAGAAAAGCGTGTTAAGCCTTTCCGTGATGAAAAGGTTTTAACCGCCTGGAACGGTTTAATGCTGGCGACTTTTGCGGAAGCAAGCGCGATTTTGGATAGTGATGAATATCTGGAAATTGCCAAACAAAATGCTGATTTTATTTTAGAAAATTTGCAAACGGACGGTTTTCTTTTGCGCACTTATAAAGACGGCGAAGCAAAATTAAACGCTTACCTCGAAGATTACGCCAATTTCGCCGATGGTTTGATTGAGCTTTACCAGGTTTCGGGCGAAATTAAATATCTGGGAGAGGCAAAGCGTCTGACAGATTTGATGATTGCCAATTTCTGGGACGAAGACGCGGGCGGATTTTTCTTTACCGCATCAAATCACGAAGAACTTTTGATGCGCACGAAAGATTTTTATGACAACGCGACGCCTTCGGGAAATTCGGTAGCAATTGACCTAATGCTGAAACTCTCGCATCTCGTCAGCGAAGAAAAATACCGCGAATTTGCGATAAAAGTTTTGCAGCTCGTTGCTCCGCAAATTCGCCGTTATCCGCAAGCATTCGGCAGAGTTTTGTCGGCGCTGGAGTTTTATTTTGGCTCGGTCAAGGAAATTGTTGTTCTAGGCGAAAAGGGAAACGAGCTGGAAAAGGAAATCTGGCGCAAATTCTTGCCGAATAAGGTTTTGGTTTTAGCGCAAAAGGCTGAAGAAAATGTTGAATTTGTTCCGCTTTTGCAGGAAAAGAAAGTCGTTGGCGGAAAACCGACCGTTTATGTGTGTGAAAATTTTATCTGCCAAAAGCCGGTTACGACCCTCGAAGAACTAAAACAACAGCTAAATTAAAGAAAAAAAGTGCGTCGCTGTTTGGCAACGCACTTTTAATTTTGCAATAAAAAAAACCAACTACGGTCGGTTGTTTGTTCCAGTATTGCCTGTTGTTCCTGAGTTAGAGGCTCTGTTTGAATTCATCGAGCCGGAATTCATTGAACCCGAATTCATCGAGCCAGAGTTCATTGAACCTGAATTCATCGAACCGGAATTCATTGAACCAGAGTTCATCGAACCCGAATTCATCGAGCCTGAACCAGAATTCATTGAACCGGAGTTCATTGAACTAGAATTCATCGTGCTTGAATTCGTCATATTTGTATTCATTCTGTTAGCGTTATTGGCGGTGTTTGTTCCGGCATCAGTACAAGCCATACCAAACGCGCTCAAAGCTATCATTCCTGAAAGAGCTAAAGTCTTTTTCATTTTATTTTTAATTCTCCTGTCTTCTTCAAAGATTATACTTCTATTCTCCAACCGTTTTTTAAACAGTCGTGTCCCGCAAAAGTAATTTCTCGGGACAAAGGACAATATAAATTTCTAACCAGCGATAGTCAACCGAAAAACCGGCAAAAAATCTGTTTTTGAAAACTTTTTTCAAAAAATTCTTGCGAAAAAACGAAAAGAATCAAAAATTGAATAGATTAAAAAAACCACCGATTTTTTTAACGCGGTAGTTCGCGTTAAAAACTTGTCATATTAGCTTATCTTGAAGTGTTTTATAATTGGATTGTTTGTAATTCGTTTGCAAAGAGAAAAGTTTTAGATGTTTCTAAACTTTTTCCCGACTTTTTACGTTAAATTTAGTTAAGAAATTTAGCATTACATTTCGGTTGGATTATTTATGCTTTCGGGAACGAATCTTGGACGTTACAAAATCGACAAAAAAATTGGCGCTGGCGGAATGGGCGAAGTTTATCTGGCACATGACGAGCGACTCAATCGAAACGTTGCTCTGAAAGTTTTGCTGCCCGAATTTTGCTGCGATGCCGAGCGCGTACAGCGTTTCAAAACAGAAGCTAAAGCTGCTTCCGCACTTAATCATCCGAGCATAATCACGATTCACGAAATAGACGAGGATGATGAAAAACTTTTTATTGCAACCGAATATGTTGATGGTGAAACGTTGCGCGAAAAAATCCGAAAACAAGAACTTACGCTGCTCGACGCGATAAAAATTGCCGAGCAAATCGCCGACGCTCTCGCCGTCGCGCACGAAGCGCATATCGTTCACCGGGATATTAAACCGGAAAATATAATGATACGGGGTGATGGCTACGCAAAAATTCTTGATTTCGGTTTGGCAAAACCGACCGTTCTTCATCCGTTAAGCGGTGCCGAAGACGCGACTTTACAGATGATTAAAACGCAGCCCGGAATGGTAATGGGAAGCGTACGCTACATGTCACCCGAACAAGCGCGCGGCAAAGAAACAGACGCGAGAACCGATGTCTGGAGTTTGGGCGTGGTTTTCTATGAAATGTTGTGCGGTAAGAATCCGTTTGAAGGTGAAACGGTCAGCGATTCGTTAGCCGCATTGATACACGTCGAACCGCCACCGCTGACTAATGTTCCCGAAGAATTGCACCGAATTGTTCGCAAAGCCCTGCGAAAAAACGCTTCGGAACGCTATCAGAGCATAAAGGATTTTGCTTTGGATTTGAAAGATTTGCGTTTGCAGATTGAACGTAACTCGGACGAAAATAAAATTCTAAATGTTTCCAAAACCAAAAGTTATGATTATTTTCCGACCAGCGAAAATAAAACCTTGATTCATCAGACTTTTTCCGCCGGTAGAGAAACAACCGAACAGAAAAAAGATTGGGCGAAGACGGGCGTAAATACTATTTCAACCAAAGGCAGCCGGAAGGTTCTGCCGATAGTTTTCTTGGCTTTATGCGGGATTATCATTACGGGTTGGTTTTACTTTCCCTCACTAATCGGCAGAACAACTTCCAAGTTTCAATCAATTCAAGCCTCGCAATTGACAAATAACGGCAACGCGCATTTGGCAAGCGTTTCGCCGGATAGTAAATTCGTCGCTTTTGTCAATAAACAAGAAGGCAAACAAAGTTTATTTGTTCGCCAGGTTTCGACCGACAGCGCGGTTGAAGTCGTGCCGCCGACCGCTTTTGGCTTTTATCAACCGGTATTTACGCCCGACGGGCAATTTATCTACTATGTTTTAGAAGATAAAGGCATCGGGACTTTGTTTAGAGTCGCTACGCTCGGCGGACAAAGCAAAAAAATCGTTTACGATATAGACTCGAAAGTAACTTTTTCGCCTGACGGGAAAAAATTAGCTTTTATCCGACATAATCCGAATGCGGGCGGCGATATGGTTTTCATTGCTGATGTTGACGGAACAAATCTTCAGCCGTTTGTCGAAACCAAAGAAGTCGGCTTCGACCAATTTACCAATGTTTCCTGGTCGCCCGACAATCAAAGATTGCTTTTAGCCGTTTTCAAAGCGGAAAATGATCAAACGCAAAAAATTCAAATTGCGACCATTGAATTAAATGATAAAACTTTGAAAACTCTCGGAGAAAGAGCTTGGTACGGCGCAAACTCTTTTGAATGGCTGAAAGACGGGTCAGGAGTTGTGTTTGTCGGAAAAGCAAGTTTGAGTGAAACGATGCAAATCTGGCATCTTTCGTATCCGAGCGGTGAGCTTCGACAGATTTCAGCCGACACAAGTGATTATGCCAACCTAAGCGTTTCAGCCGACGGCAACACTATCGTTGCCACTAAAGTTGATGTTAACTCAAGCGTCTGGACATATCTGCCAAACACAAAAGAACTCAAACAATTAACCGGAGAAAGCAGAACTTTGCTCGGCTATCGGGGAATTTCTCAAATGCCGGACGGCAGAATTTTATATTCAAAAAAAACGGGCAAGGAAATAAACGTTTTCGTGCTCGATGAAAACGGCGGCAATGAAAGACAATTAACTTCTGAAAGCGGATTTAATTCGGAAGCGCTTTCCACGCCGGACGGACGTTTTATTATTTTTACTTCGAATCGCGCCGGCGCCTTCGGCATCTGGAGAATGAATTCCGACGGCAGCAGTCCGGTTCAATTGACAAACCCGGGCAATGGAATGGACGGGCAGTTTGATATTACCAGTGACTCAAAAAACATTATTTTTTCCCGTCACAAAAGCGACGGAAGCAAAATGAGTTTAATGAAAATTTCGGTTGAAGACGGCGAAGCCGCGCAGTTTCTACCTGATAGCCAAACATCGAATATGTTACCGCAAATATCATCAAACGGTAATCTGCTTGCCTATCACGCTTTTGAATTTACAAACGATCCGTCACACTTTAAGAGGACGGTAAATATTGTCAATTTAAAAGAAGCAAATCTCGAAAAGTCGAACAAAAAATTAGAGACAAGTTTAACTCCTATTTTCAGATGGTCGCCGGACAATAAATCCTTAACTTATATAAACAGAACGGGCATCGAGAATTTGTGGAGGATTTCAATCGACGACAAAAAAGAAACGCCGATAACCGCGTTTAATTCCGGCAATATCACAAATTTTACCTGGTCAAGAAACGGCAAAAAACTTTTTATTGTACGCGGCGTCGTCAACAGCGATTTAGTGTTGGTAAAGGACTCAGGGAAGTTGTCATAAAATCAACAAAATTGGTGCTTCAAGCCACAAGCACACGCTTAAAAAGGAGAAGGGCGAAGGGGTAAAGTAAAAAAAAATCCCTCGCCTTCTCCTTTTTTTTGTAGCGTAAGCAAACTTCTTAATGATTTTCTAAAAGGATTTTGCTTTTGCAATCAAAATGTGGAAAATCAAAGCGCCTTTCTTATAAAAATTAAACGGAGAAACAAATGGCTTCAATTTCATTTTACGGCGGTGTTGGAACGGTTACCGGTTCAAAATATCTTTTGGAAAACCACGGCAGAAAAATTTTGGTTGACTGCGGGCTTTTTCAAGGATTAAAAGAGTTGCGCGAGCGGAACTGGCAAGACCCACCGTTCAAACCGAGCGACGTTGACGCCGTAATTATTACGCACGCGCATATTGACCACACCGGATTTCTTCCGCGACTTGTAAAATTAGGATTTGCGGGAAAAGTTTTTACTTCGCGCGCGACGTGCGATTTGCTGAAAATTCTGCTACCTGATTCGGCGCGCCTACAAGAAGAGGAAGCCGACTATCGAAATCGAAAAAATTTAACTTCGCACTCGCCGGCTTTACCTTTATATGATGAAGAAGACGCGAAAGAAACATTGCAGAGACTTGAGCCGATTCCAAACGACGGAAATTCAGTCGAGATTTGCGAAGGCTTTCGCGCCTCATTTAATGTTGCCGGACACATTTTGGGCGCGAGTCTTGTTCTTGTGGAAATGGAAAAGGCTAGAGAAAATGGCGAGAACGTTAAATTTTTATTCTCCGGCGATTTAGGTCATTATGACCAACCGATTGTCAAAGACCCGTCAATTCCGTCGGATTGCGATTATTTGATGACCGAATCAACCTACGGAAATCGTCTGCACGGCGAAGTTTCTTCGGACAAACAGTTTGCCGAAATTATCAACGAAGCCGCGAGAAGAAACGCACCAATTTTGATTCCGGCGTTTGCAATCGGGCGCACGCAGGAGATTTTATATTTGATTCGAGAATTGGAAGACGCAAAACGAATTCCGGTTTTGCCCGTCTTCGTTGATTCGCCGATGGCGGCGCAGGCAACGCAGGTTTATAACCGCTTTCAAGAAGAACACGACGAAGAATACGCTTCGATTTTAACAAGTAAACGGCATCCGCTGCGAACGGGTTCGATGCAGACGACTTCGACGCGCGACGAATCGAAAAAGCTAAACGATATGAAAGGCGCGAGAATTATCATTTCCGCGTCGGGAATGTTGACCGGCGGGCGCGTGCTGCATCACGCAATGCGCGTTTTGCCGAATGAAAACGCAACGCTTGTTTTTGTCGGTTATCAAGCCGCCGGAACGACCGGGCGGCGAATACAAGACGGCGAAAGGGAAGTTCGTATTATGAAAGAATGGATTCCCGTGCGCTGCCACGTCGAAAAGGTCGAAGGTTTTTCGGCGCACGCCGATTGGAAAGCGGTTTTGCGCTGGCTCGAAGGTTTGCAAACGACGCCGAAAATGGTTTTTACAACCCACGGTGAACCTGACGCCGCCGAAGCGATGGCTCAGCATATCCGCGACAGATTTGATTGGAATGTTGTCGTTCCACAATACGGGCAGACAATTGAGCTTTTGTAAAATAATTGACGTTTAAATATGACAAAAATTACACATTTGTTTTTTGACTTGGGCGGAGTCTGCCTGACCAACGGTTGGGATCATCTTGCGCGGGAAAAAGCCGCAGATTATTTTAATTACGATTACGAAGAAAGCTACGAGCGGCACGCAAGCGCGATTGAAAAATTCGAAACCGGACAAATTTCGCGCGAAGTTTATTTGAAAGAAACCGTTTTCTACAAGAAACGAGAATTCACCGAAAAGGAATTCATCAGTTTTATGGAAAGCCAGTCAAAGGCGCACAAAAGCAGTTTTGAAGTTTTGGAGAAATTACGTTTGCAGGACAAATACACAATTTCCGCTTTTAATAACGAGTCGCTTGAAATAAATCTTTACCGCATCGAAAAATTCAAATTAAAACGATACTTTTCAAACTTTTTCAGTTCCTGTTTTTTGGGCGCAAAAAAACCAGATTTGGAAATTTATCAAAAGGTATTGGGAATCACGCAAATCCGCGCCGAACACGGTCTCTTGATTGACGACCGCGAGGGAAATGTAAAAACCGCTGCCGAGTGCGGATTTCAAACTTTGCTTTTCCCGGAAGTAATTGATTTAGAAGAAAAACTAATCCAGAAAGGGATTACTCTTTAGCACAGACACCGATAAATATTTTGTATTTGCAAATTATTCAAAACTTTCCAAAACGTCAAGAAGCGTAGCTTTTTCGGTCTGAACGTCTAAAATTTTTGCTTGATTACTATCAAGAAGCGTGATTGTTTTACCAAGCAAATTGTCCTCGGCTTCGCGCGTAAATGTTAATTTTAGAAAGTCTCCCGTTTGTTCAATCGACAAATCAGATAAAAAATTCGACAAAGTTCGTCGCAAAACATCTTCACCCAAACCGTTGAGATAAATTGTTACTCGCTGCGTTTGTTTGTGAGAACGGCGAAGGTTTTCCGGAGTGTCAATCGCCCGAATTTCTCCTTTTGAAATAACGGCGACGCGGCTGCAAAGCTCTTCGATTTCCGAAAGATTATGCGAAGTCAGCAGAATCGAAACATTTTTGAGCGATTTTATTTGCTCGCGCAATTTCTCGGCGGCAAGCGGGTCGAGCGAGCGCGTCGGTTCGTCGAGCAGTAAAATCGGCGGTTCGGCAAGCAAAGCACGCACTACAGCAAGCCGTTGTTTATTTCCGGTTGAAAGCTCAGAAAAACGACGTTTGGCTAAAGTTTGTAAATCGAGCCGCTCAAAAAGTTCAGCGATCTTTTGTCGTGCTTGTCTGTCGTTCATCGCGTAAAGACGGGCGAAAAACATCAAATTTTGTTCTGAAGTCAAACGCCAGTAAAACGAGCGCTCTTCAGCGGTCGCCAAACCGATTAAGGAACGAACTTTTACTTCATCTTCAACTGAATCAAAACCTTTGACCGAGACTTTTCCGTTTGTCGGCTGCACGAGCGTGGCGATAATTTTAGTTAAAGTGGTTTTGCCCGCGCCGTTTTTCCCGATAAGCCCGAAAGTTTCGCCTTCGGCAACCTCAAAAGAAATATTTTTCAAGGCTTCGATCGAAGGCTGGATTTGCAAGCCGAAGAATTTTTTAAAACGCTGAAAAGGCGGCGGGAAAGTTTTGGAGAGATTTTGGATAGAAATCATAGATTTAGTGGCAAGTTGTAAGTTGTAAGTAGAAGCTATCTCAAAAATAGTTTCTCAACAAAATGAGCATACAGCCCAGTAAAACAAAGCCCAAATAGTTATCCGAATGATATTCGTAACGCACAATTATTCGCCGAAAGTTTTGCAGCCA
>Ga0136617_10000029_pt1 | contig 90087 bp, 73 predicted proteins | sample AntDrymUQ3222106_2_FD_129672 | JGI IMG/M metagenome (GOLD analysis project Ga0136617, IMG submission 129672) | Polar desert sand microbial communities from Dry Valleys, Antarctica - metaG UQ322 (21.06) | ecosystem: Environmental > Terrestrial > Soil > Desert | place: Antarctica: Dry Valley...
ATCGCCGCCACCATCCGGAAGATCAAACACGACCCACACCTGCTCCTGGCCATCCTGGGCCTGCAAACCGCCCCTCAAAACAGCTCATGACCAGCAAGAACGACTTTGCGGGTCACCCTGGCCAAGGGGCGGGGCCGTCCTGGCGAATGTGTGTGATCAACCGTAAGGAAGGAATCGCATGACTGAGCCGATGTTACAGGGCAAGTCGCACGATATCCCCAAACAGCTGGTGTGGGATGCGTGGTTGAAGGTGAAGAGGAATGGAGGAGCGGCCGGGGTTGACGGGGTGACGATTGATCAGTTCCAGGAGAGGTTGAAAGATAACCTCTTCAAGCTGTGGAATCGCATGTCATCGGGATCGTATTTCCCTGGTCCGGTCCGCGCGGTGGAGATACCGAAGAAAGGAGGAACAAGGGTCCTGGGCATCCCGAACGTGGTCGATCGGGTGGCGCAGACGGTGGCGGTACTGGCGTTGGAGCCTGCGGTGGAGAAAGTGTTCCATGAAGACTCCTACGGGTACCGTCCCGGACGGTCACCGCTGGACGCGGTCGCGGTGTGCCGGAAGCGGTGTTGGGAGAAGGACTGGGTCGTCGACCTTGACGTGAAAGCCTTCTTCGACTCGGTGCCGTGGGATCTGGCATTGAAGGCGGTCGCGCGCCACACAGACTCAAAATGGGTTCTGTTGTACGTGGAGCGTTGGCTGAAAGCCCCGATGCGGATGTCTGATGGCAGCCTTACTGAAAGGACCCAAGGGACGCCGCAAGGTGGCCCGATCTCTCCGTTGCTCGCCAATCTATTTCTGCACTACGGCTTCGATCTCTGGATGGTCCGGGAGTACCCGGGGGTCCGGTTCGAACGCTTCGCAGACGATGCGGTGGTCCATTGTGTGACCGAACGTCAAGCCTGTGAGGTGCGGGACGCGATCGGGCGTCGGTTCGCCGACATCGGGTTGAGCCTGCACCCTGACAAGACGAAAATTGTGTATTGCAAAGATGGGCGGCGTCACCGGGATTATTCGGTTGTGTCGTTCACGTTCTGCGGGTATGCGTTTCGTCCCCGGAAAGCCTTCAATAAGGTGGAGGGAAAGGCGTTCACGAGGTTCCTGCCGGCGGTTGCTCCGGACAAATTGTCGGGGATGAGCCGGAAGGTTGCCTCGTGGAAGGTGCATCGGCGCACGACTCTGACCCTGGATGACCTTGCACGTGAGGTGAATCCGGTCCTTCGGGGCTGGTTCGCGTATTTCACTGTGTTCTACCCGAGCATGGTGATCCCGCTGTGCTGGCGCGTCGATCGTCATCTGATGCGTTGGGCGAGGAGAAAGTATAAGCGGCTGAAACGCAGTGGTAAGCGTGCGCGGGAATGGTTGAAGGGGGTTCGGGAACGGACTCCCCGACTGTTTGTGCACTGGGAACTGCGGTACGCGTCCTGGTAACTGGACGGCACGAGCCGGATGAACTGAGAGGTTCACGTCCGGATCTGTGAGGGCCGGGGGGTGAGATTCCCCCCGGCTACTCGGCGAGCCCGATTACTGGAAGACCCACGATGAGACGTTTTGGTGGCTGGCTCGGGCGAACGCGGAGGGTTTTCCCGCTCTGGTGATCGCAGTCTCGTTCGGCGCCCTCGGCGTCCTGGGGTCCGACAACGACCAGCTCGTCAACGCCGCCATCCTGCTCACCCTGGCGTTCCTCGCCGCAACACTCCTGTGAGATCGGTGATCGGTGGCGAAGGTGCTGATCGACATGACTGCGGTCCGCCTGTTCAGTAGCCCCAATGTCGGCAGGCGCTCGCCGAAGCACGCCGCAACACCGATCAGTGGATCTTGAAGGGGTGGTACGAGCACTACCTGCGAGCGGTGACACTGCAAGGGTGCGTCGACATCGCCAGGCAGGAGGTGCGTCCGCTGCGTATGCAGCTGGAGATCATTGATCCGACCGACGAGGCGTTGTGCGGTAAACATTCAGCCCTCGGCTGATGGCATGGCGTGGTGACCGGTCGGCTGGTGGCTTCCGGTGGTGGTTGGTCGTGACGTCGTGTCAGGTGGGTGTGGGTAGTGCGGGTATCCAGGGTCGCCCGATGAGCGCGTCGCGCAGTACGGTGATCTTGTCGAGGCCGTGTTTGGCGGCGGTGGATGGAGAGGTAGCCGAGGATGGTATAGCGGTCTGGGGTGCGTTCTTCGCTGGTCAGGCGCCCGGAGATCTTCTGTTGGATCGTGGAGGGCCGCAGGTCGCATTCGGCTTGGTTGGAGGTGGGGGGCACCTGGAGGTCGTGGGCGAAGCGCAGGACGTCGTCAGGGCGGTCGCACAGCACCTCGAGCAGCAGTCAGGCTTTGCGTTCTTCCCCGGGCGGGTGCTGTGGGTGGTGGTGTCGGCGGGGATCGCGGGCAGGGCTTGTGCGCGGGTGAGGTTGGCCTGGTGGATCAGCCCGCGCAGCGCGTCGGTGATCTGGACGGGCCAGACCGCGTCGGGGTAGACCTGGGCGCTACTGGGCAAGCCCATCGCAGAGGGTGTACATCCGGCAAGGCGGACGGGCGGCAGCGGCCGCTCGGCGTCGCCACGCTGAAGGGCAAGATCGCCCAGCGGGGAGAAGAGCACGTTGTCCACCCCGAGCACCGGTATGGGCGGGCCCGGCGCGGCGGTGGGCTCGCTACCGATACCGGGCAGGGTCTCCAGGGCGGTCATGTCGTTCTCCGGTTCGCTCACTGGACGGGCAATGAGTTGCTCATGCACGCAGCCGCAGCCCCTTCGGTGTGACCCGGAACCCCGCCTCGGTGAGCACCTCGGCCAGCTCGGAGCCCAGCGACCCCACCCCGTCGGCGCGTTCGACGGCCAGCGAGCCGAGCCAGCCCTCGTGCACCGCGCCGGCGAGCGCCTGGGCCGCGGCGCGGAGCTCGTCGCGGTCGGTGGTGAAGGACAGCAGCGACCGCCCGCCGCGTTCGACGTAGAGCGCCGGCCCGCCCTCGACGAGCACCACCAGTGCGCCCGCCTTGCGTCCGGGGCGGTGTTTGGTGTCGCCGATCGTGGCGGGCCAGGACAGTGCGGCGCCGTAGGGCTGGGCGGGGTCCGCGGCGGCGAGCACGGAGCACGAGAGCCCACCGTCATGCCGCTCGCCCGGCCCAGCTCCACCCGCCGCCGCCCCGTCGGGGCGGGACAGGGCGCGCAACCGATCGATCGCCCCCGGCACCGCGAACTGCGCCGCCCCGAGACCCTCGATGACATATCCGCGTCGGGCCCGCCCCGAGTCCTCCATCGCCCGCAGCACTCGGTAGACCGCCGCGAAGCCGCCGGTGACCCGCTCGGTGGCCAACGCGCCGCGGGTGAGCACCCCGTGCCGCTCCAGGAACGCCTCGGCACGGGCATGGGCGCGACGGGTGGGATCGGGCTCGCGCTGGACTGCGAGCGCCCACCGCCCGCCGACCGACGGCGGCCCGCTGCGGCTGGGCATGGTCGGGCGCCCGGCGCGCAGCTGGGCGTACCGGCCCCGGGGGGCGCTCTGCCGCGGGTGGTGCGCACCCCCGCGCCCGCCTGCGCCCCGCCCCCCGCTGAGCCGGGCCCGCAGCGGGCCGAGCGTGTCGCCGGTGAGCAGCCCGGCCCACACGAGATCCCAGATCGCGGCGACCACGGTGTCGTCGCCCGGAACCGGCTCGCCGTCCTCGACCATCGCCCGTCCGGCCCGGTCGGCCAGCTCCCGGAAGAACAATGCACCGCCGGATTGGATGTGACCCGCGCGCCCGGGGAGATCAAGGTCGGGCCATCCGAGAGCAGCCAGCACGGCCTGATGCAGCGGGGTGCCGGCGATGTCGGGCTCCGGCTCGGGCAGCAGCAGGTCGGCGACGTCGGACGGCGCCACGGCGAGCCAGCCGTCGCTCCCGGCCAGGGTGCCGCACCCGGTCCAGGTGACCTCGCCGGCGGCGGTGAGCTCGTCGAGCAGCGCCGGGGTGTAGCCCGGGAGCCGGGCCGGCAGGATCAGCGACTCCGACGCGCTGGCCGGCAGGGGCACCCCGGCGAGTTGCTCGACCACGCCCAGTACGTCCTCCGCGCCGGGTGCCCGCCGCATGCGGCCCCGCCCGCGCTCACCTGCACCGCCGCTGCCCACCACCTGAACGCCTTGCCACACCGGCAGGAACCGGCCGAGCGCCCGCTGCTCCACGGGCTCGACCTCGGCGCGCAGCCGCGCCAACGACCCCCGCCGCAGCCGGCGCAGCACCTCGGCGTCGCAGTACTCGACACCCTCTGCGCCCGGCCGGAGCTCGCCGCGCACCAGCCGTGCACTACCGACGAGCCGGTCGAGCACCCCGCCGACCACGGCCACCCCGAGCCTGAACCGGGCCGCACACTCGGCGGCTGCGAACGGCCCGTGCGTGCGCGCGTAGCGCACGACGAGATCGCCGAGTGGATCCGCGACCGGCTCGGTGAACGTCTCCGGCACGCCGACCGGCAGCGCCGCGCCCAGGGCGTCGCGCACCCGCCCGGCGTCCTCGATGGCCAGGAAACGCTCCTCGCCGGCGATGCGCACCCGGATGGCGCGGCGCGCCGACTCCAGCTCGCCGAGCCACTCCGGACGCACCCCGCGCGCGGCGGCCTCGGCGGTGGTGAGGTCGCCCAGAAAGCGCAGCAGGTCGGCCGCACCCTCGACATCGCGGGCGTGCCGATCGGGAGCGAGCCGCTGCAGCGAGGCCTCGACCTCGGCCAGTACCTCCGGGTCGAGCAGCTCACGGATCGCCTCGGAGCCGAGCAGCTCGGCGAGCAGCGTGGAGTCCAGCGACAGCGCCGCGGCGCGGCGCTCGGCCAGCGGGGCATCCATCTCGTAGAGGAACATCCCGACATAGCCGAACAGCAGGCTCCGCGCGAACGGCGACGGGGACGGGGTAGAGATCTCGACGACCGAGACCTTGCGCGCGGCGACCTCGGTCATCAGCTCGCGCAGCCCCGGCAGGTCGTAGACGTCCTGCACGCACTCGCGCATCGCCTCCAACGTGATCGGGAACTGCTCGTAGCGCCCCGCGACAGCGAGCAGCTGCGAGGCCTTCTGGCGCTGCTGCCACAGTGGCGAGCGGCGCTTGGGGTCGCGCCGGGGGAGCAGCAACGCCCGCGCCGCGCACTCCCGGAATCTCGATGCGTATAGTGACGAGCCCCCCAGCTCGGCCACCACGATCTGCTCCACCTCGCCCGGGTCGAGCAGCACGTCCTCGGCGGTGGGCACCACCTCGGCGCCGGAGTCGTCGACGGCGTCGGGCAGCCGCAGCACGATGCCGTCGTCGGCGCTCGCGGCGTGCACCTCGACGCCGCGCCGCTCCCGCATCCGGGCGGCGATCGCCAGCGCCCACGGGCCGTTGACCTGCGCGCCAAAAGGGGAGTGCACGACCAGGCGCCAGTCACCCAGCTCGTCGCGGAACCGTTCCACCAGGATCGTGCGGTCGCTCGGCACATGGCGGGTGGCGTCGCGTTGCTCGCGCAGGTAGGCGAGCAGGTTGTCGGTGGCCCATGCGTCCAGCCCGGCCGCGGCTGCCCGTTCCCGGGCCGGCTCGTCGGCCAGCGCCGACATCTCCCGCACGAACGCCCCGACCGCGCGCCCCAGCTCCAGCGGACGCCCGATCGACTCGCCTTTCCAGAACGGCATCCGGGCGGGCTGCCCCGGCGCCGGGGTGACGATCACCCGGTCGTGGGTGATGTCCTCGACCTTCCAGGAGCTCGTGCCGAGTAGGAACGTGTCACCGACCCGCGACTCGTAGACCATCTCCTCGTCGAGCTCACCCACCCGGGACCCGTGCCCGTCGGCCCCGCCCGGCGTCATCACGGTGAACAGCCCGCGGTCAGGAATGGTGCCGCCGGAGGTGACGGCCAATCGCTGCGCACCGGGACGCCCCTGGAGCAGGTCGGTGACCCGGTCCCAGGTGATCCGGGCGCGCAGCTCGCCGAACTCCTCTGACGGGTAGCGCCCAGCCAGCATGTCGAGCGTGGCGTGCAGGGCCGAGTCGGGTAGCGCCGCGAACGGCGCGGCTCGGCGCACCACGCAGGCCAGCTCGGCCAGCGGCCAGGGCTCCATCGCCACCATCGCGACGATCTGTTGGGCGAGCACGTCGAGGGGATTGCGCGGGTAGCGCAGCGACTCGATCGCGCCCACCGCCATCCGCTCGGCCACCACCGCGCACGACACGAGGTCGCCCCGGTACTTGGGGAAGACGACCCCGCGGGACACCGCCCCCACCTGGTGACCTGCGCGCCCGATCCGTTGTAGCCCGGACGCCACGCTCGGTGGGGCTTCCACCTGCACCACGAGGTCGACCGCGCCCATGTCGATGCCCAGCTCCAGGCTGGACGTGGCGACCACGCAGGGCAGCAGACCGCCCTTGAGCTCCTCCTCCACCAGCGTGCGCTGTTCACGCGACATCGAGCCGTGGTGCGCCTTGGCCACGGTGATCGGTGCTCCACCCCCTATCCCAGACTGGCCGATCGCCTCGGCCGGGAACGCGTCGAGCTCCTGGGCCTCGCCGACCTCCTCGGCCGCCAGCTCGTTGAGCCGCGACGTCAGCCGCTCGGCCAGCCGCCGCGAGTTGGCGAACACAATGGTGGAGCGGTGCCCGCGCACCAATGCGAGTAATCGCCGCTCGACCGCGGGCCAGATGGAGGGTCGCTGCGCCGTGCCGGCCGCGGAGCCGATGACCTCCTCGTCGGCGCTCCCCGGCGCGGGCCGCTCGTCGAGCGCGGCGAGATCGGGCACCGGCACCTCGACCGACACCTCGGTGGTCTTCGGGGTGCGCGGCACCACCACCTCGACGGGACGCGCTCCCGCAAGGAACGTGGAGACCTCGTCGAGCGGCCGGACCGTGGCCGACAGCCCGATCCGCTGCGCCGGGCACTCGAGTAACTCGTCGAGCCGCTCCAGCGACAGCGCCAGGTGCGCGCCGCGCTTGGTGGCGGCGACGGCATGCACCTCGTCGAGGATCACTGTGCGCACCCCGCGCAACGACTCGCGGGCGGCCGAGGTGAGCAGCAGGAACAGCGACTCCGGAGTGGTGACGAGGACATCGGGTGGGGTGCGGGCGAACAGGCGGCGTTCGTCGGCCGGGGTGTCGCCGGTGCGCATGCCCACTGTGATGTCGGGTACCGGTGAGCCGAGGCGCTGCGCTGCCTGCCGGATGCCCGCGAGCGGGGAGCGCAGGTTGCGTTGCACGTCGACGGCCAGCGCCTTGAGCGGGGACACGTAGAGCACCCGGCAGCGGTGCTTCGGGTCCTCCGGGGGTGGCTGGGCGGCCAGCTGGTCGAGCGCCCAGAGGAACGCGGCGAGCGTCTTGCCCGAGCCGGTGGGTGCCACGACCAGTGCGTGCCGCCCGGCCTGCGCGGCTGTCCATGCTCCCTCCTGGGCAGGAGTGGGCGCGGCGAACGCGCCACGGAACCAGCTGCGGGTAGCGGGAGAGAAGCCGTCGAGCGCCGTCACGCCTTCCACTATGCGCGCCGACACCGACAGTCCCGGTCGGATGTGTGCCTCGGTTCGCCCGCGCATACCGCCTACCTGCCGGTCGCCGTCCGCGTCGCGCCGCCGTGCCGGTTCAGCCTCGGCCGCGTGCGGATCTTTGCCGTCTGTTCGATGAACGCGACGTCTTCATCGCCCTTCCGCTGGGAACCAGTGGCGCAATGTTGCGCGCAGAAGCCGGAACGCCGGGTCGTGGCCGCCACGGACAGAGACCTGCTCGGCGGCCCGACGAAGGACAGCGGGGGACAGATCGGTGCGAGCCGGCACCACCGGGGAATGCGTGGAGATCCACACCTGGCTGACGCGGATCGACCGCAGCGACGCGAGCACCGTCTCGATCGCCTGTGGGTGGATGCCGTTCTCCGGCTCCTCGATCGCCAGTAGCTGGGGCAGGGCGCTCGCCGGAAGGTAGGGTACCGGGCACGGGCGCTGTCACGCCGCCCTACGGAGGCGGTTCCGGGTGACGACCCAGCACGGAGCGCAGTGCTGCAATCCACCGACGCTGCTTCGGCGGTGGCGCCGTCGTCAGCAGGTGTTCGTCGCACGAGGGGCAGCGTGGTCCGGGTGGGGTGGCCATCGCGCACACGAGCACCAGGTGGTCGCAGACCGCGCGGTAGGTGCCCTGGCCCGCGACGGCGCCGGCCTCCATCTGCTCGAGGGTGACGGCGTGATCGTGGCCGTCGGTGGCCGAGATCAGCCACACCAGGCGGCGCGGGGGCGCCGGTGTGGCGCGCACGGCGTCAGTTAGGGCATGGAGCGCAGCGAACATGTGACGAGACGTTAGGAGCGCTGCTGCCCGCCCTGTTGGCGATGTGGCAACATCACCCGGCGGGACTACACGAGCAGACCCGCCCGGTAGGCCATGCCCCGAAGCTCCCGGCCCACCGCGTCCTGCTTAGACCGCGGGACCAGCTCGGCGAGGAGCTCGCGGGCGAACGGGTCTCGCTGCACGCGGTGCGGCAAGATCAGCTCTGCCCGGCGTAGCGCGCGAACGGCGTCGTCCTGCCGTCTCCGCAGCCGAGTCAGCGCCCCCGCGTAGTACACCCAGTACGCAGCCTGGCGCGACGGATTGGCGTTCTGCCGCGGATTCACGCCCTCGGCAGCAGCCACGGCCATGTCGTAGTCCGTCAGGTCCAACGCCACCGATGTGCGGCAGAAGCCGATATTCGACGGGCCGAAGCCCAGCCAGTAGGCGTTGCCCTCCCCCGTGCGCTCGGCCAGATCATCGGCATACGCCAAGGCCGGACCCACATCACCCGGGCGGCTGTCGGCCGCGGCGACCTCCGCCCGGTACAACGCGAGGAACCCGGCAAGCTGCATCGACTCCGGAGTGGTCGTCGGCACTGTCACCGAGTCCAGCTCGGCCTGCGCCAGGTCGAACGCCCCTGCGGAGACCATCACCCACGCTGCCCCGACCGCGGCGAGCCCCCTTGTGGTCGGGGTGTCGCATTCCTCGGCGGCTCGACGGGCCAGCAACGACGCCTGCTCGCGCAGGTCCACCGATGCACCAGCGGTCCGCAACCACGCGATGGTTGCCTGGGTGTGCAATAACACCGCCAGAACGAGCAACTCGGCGACGTCCCGTCCGGCCCCCAGGGTGGTGTGCAGGTCCCGGATCAGCCCCGGCAGTTCGCTGCCGGTCAGCTCCTGGTCGCCACCGCTGCGCGCACTCATCAGCGCGCCAACCCGCTCCCGCAAGACACCCACCGGCAGCACCAGCCCACCGGGGCGGCCGTGGTTGACCGCCATCAGCGTGCGCCGGACCACCTCGATGGCGCTGTCGGTATGCCCATTCCCCGGTGCGGGTATGGGCAGCGAGGTCAGCTCTGAGGGCGCGATCTGGAGAGCGTTCGCCAACGCCACGACCAGCGACCGACTGTCTAGGGAACGCTTACCGTTCTCCAGTCGGCACAGGTGACTCGCGGAGATACCGGCGAGTCCGGCGACCACCCGTAGCGACTTGCGGCGGTCGTTGCGGATTCGCTGCAACCGGTGACCGATGGTGCGGTCGTCGCCTAAGCTGGCGGTACTCTCATCCATTGTCCGAGGTCACCTTCTCGGTCCATGCCCTCGGAGCCTGCTAGCTCGCGGGGCGTCGCTTAAGTCTCTGACATCCGCCAGGTCTCTGACATCCCGCCAGCTACCGTACAGCGTGGATGTGACCCCGCAGGAGGGGATGATCGGAGTCCCGGCAACAGGTGCTCTGCTATCTGCCCGCATCCTGCCCGCTCTGCGAGGGGAGGGGAGTCGAGCGGCACTCTCGCCCGCTAGGTCGGTGCGAGTGTGCCGTTCGTACCAGCGGGTTATGTGCGAGTGTGCCGTTGGCACCAATGACAGGGTAGGAGAGTGTCGTTCGCACCGACTGGTCGGTTGTCGACGGCGAGGAGCACCTGGTGGCGGCGCTGGTTGACGTGCTCAGGTGCGGTGAGGAGTTCCCCCCGTCTGGTGGTGGCGATCTGGTGTGCGGGACGCGCGTTCGGTCAGGCGCATCTCACCTGGAGCGGGTCGAACCGGTCGCGCGGCTCGTGGATGCCGATCACGATGCCGGACCCTGAATTGACCCTGATGGTGCACAAGGATCTGGGTGGCGGAGCTCGCCTCTCCCGCAGCCACCCGGGTTTGGTCGGGGTCAGATCCGGCAAGACGGAGGACATCTGCTTGAGTCCAATCCAAACAGCTCGACCCGAACGGAGCCTCCATGCCTGACGTCATCCGGTTGATCCTCGACGACCACGAGACCTTCCGCCGCCAGTTCGCCGAGCTCGACACGCTGCGCGACGACCCGAAGGCCGCCGGTGTGCTGTGGGCAGGGCTCGCGGCCCTGCTGGAGATGCACGCCTCTGCCGAGGAGGAGCATTTCTACCCCGCCCTGCTGCAGAACGTGCAGGACAGCGAGGAGGAGACCAAGGACGCCGTCAGCGATCACGACGAGATCCGCGACGGCATCCGCAAGGCCGCGGGCGCCGAGGTCGGCAGCGATGAGTGGTGGCAGGGCGTGCACGACGCCCGGGACGCCAACGACGAGCACCTGGGTGAGGAGGAGCGCGACGACCTGCCTGACTTCCTGCGTGCGGTCTCTCCCGAGCTGCGCACGGAGCTCGGGGCGAAGTTCCAGAGCTTCAAGGATGCGCACGCCAACTCGAAGGGCCTGTCGGGGGACAACAAGGACGCGGATCGCTACGTCGCCGAGCACAGCGGCTGAGACTCCACACTTCGGAGACCGCCCACGTCGCCGCGTTACACGCGGTCACCGAGGTTCCGATCCCCGTGGTCGCGGCGGTAAACGGGCCGGCGATCGGTGCCGGGATTCAGCTCACCATCGTCTGGGCGCTGCTCGTGGCTGGGGTCGGCGCGGTCTTCGATGCGTTGACGCGTTCACGGCGCGGATCAGGCAGGCCGTGGCCCCATGGACGGAGTTCGCTGAGCTTGTCCTACGGACCCTCGCCGACATCAAGCTCGCGCTGGACCGTGATCAGTGGACCGCGGACGAGGCGCCCCCGCCAGGGAGTACATACGACTTGCTGGGAGAGTGTTGACCGCGACGAAGGGCGGCTCGTCCAGGCGGAGAAGCGCTGTCCAAAGTTCACCGGTCGTTGAATCTTCATGGGCATCGACGACCGACCGTCACCGGTCGCCGCCCCGATCGTTGGACGCACAGACCCCTGGGAGGACGAAGGATGGGTGCACATCGCGGGCGCGGCCGTGCAGGCCGCCCGCTTGCTGGTCGTCTGGTCACGACTGCGGCAGCGGGAGCCGTGCTGGCGGTGATCACCGGATTCCTGCTGACCGGAGTTGGTGTGGCCGACGAGGGCTCGGGCCTGGCGAGCGCGCGGCCGGTCGCCTCCGCTGCAGCGCCGGTGGCCGAGCCGATCGCGGACAAATCAACCAGGGATGAGACAACACAGAGAGTTCCGGCCAAGGCTCCCGTTGCACCGGCCGAGGCCCCTGCCGGCGGCGGTCCGGGTGCGCCGGTCAGCGGCACGCCATGCACCGCGTCGGCCCGAGCCTGCGTGGACCTGACCGAGCAAACCGCCTGGTTGATTGAGAACGGTGAGATCAAACGGGGTCCGGTTGGCATCATGATCGGCTCGGAGGAAGAACCTACGCCGGACGGGAAGTTCACGGTGGAGTGGAAGGCCAGGGACTACACCAGCCGCGAGCTCCTGGCCGAGATGCCCTACGCGGTCTTCTTCGCTCCCGGGGGCATCGCCTTCCACGAAGGCCGCCAGGACACCTACTCCGCGGGCTGTGTGAAGCTCACCAACGCGGACGCCGTCGCCTGGTTCGACTTCCTCCAGGTCGGCGACGAGGTTCAGGTCGTCCGCACCGTCAGCTGATTCAGTTAGGCTACCTACCAACTCTGCTGGATATAGAGTAGTGATGTGCCAAGCCTGGGTGAGTTGGAACGCACTGTGATGGACATCCTGTGGGCAGCCGAGGGTGCGCTCACCGCGCGGGATGTGCAGGATGCGCTCGGCAGCCGGGATCTGGCCACGACTACCGTGCTCACCGTGCTGAGTCGTCTGGAACGCAAGGGGCTGGTGAGCCGCCGTCGTGACGGTCGAGCGCATCGCTACAGCTCGGTCGCCAGTCGGGAGGACCATGTCGCCGAGCTGATGCGCGACGCCCTCGACGGGGCCCCCGACCGCGGTGCCGTGCTGGCCCGGTTCCTCGGCTCGATTCCCGCGGCCGAACGCGCCGCCTTGCGTGACCTGCTGGACTGACCTGCTGCCCATGGAGTTGACTGCGCTGGGTCTGCTGCTGCTCGGTGTGCTGCTGGCCGAACCGGTCAGTCGGGCGTTGGCGGCGGCCCGCTGGCCTGCGCGCGACCCGGTCGGGGCTTTGCTCGCCTGGCAGGCCGTCGGGCTCGCCGGCGGTCTTGCGTTGCTGGGCGCCGGTGTGGTGTACGGCTTCGCACCGCTCGGGGACACGCCGATCGGGGCGGTGGTCGCGCTGCCGGACGCGATGGCCACCGGCCGGATCTTCGAGGAGCTGGGCGCCGCGCACCTGTTGGCCCTGCTTGCCGCGCTGGCGTTGGGGCTGCGCCTGCTCGGTGTGCTGGTGGCCACCACGGTGCGCACGCTGCGGGCCCGGCGCCGGCACCGCGACCTGCTCGACGTGCTCGCCACGCCCTGGCCCATAGCGCTGGGCGCGCGGGTACTCGATCACCCCGTGCCGGTGGCCTACTGCCTGCCCGGGCTCCGGTCGAGGTTGGTGCTCACCGCCGGGGTACTGGCCGCATTGGGTCCGGCCGAGGTGCGGGCGGTGTTGGCCCACGAGCGGGCGCACCTGCGCGAGCGACACGACCTGGTGGTACTACCGTTCGTCGCCTGGGGGGCGACCGCGCCGTTCGTGCGCGGCATGGTGCGCGCCCAGATCGCCGTCGCCGCCCTGATCGAGATGCGAGCAGACGACGTCGCGGCGGCCGCAGCGGACCCGGCCGAGCTCTCGGGCGCGCTGCGCGCGGTGAGCGGCTCGGCACCCGCGGCCGCGCTCAGCTCCTTCACCGCAGCACTGGAGCAACGGCTGGCCCGGATCATCACCCCGCCGGTCCCGCTATCCCTGCTGGTGCGGATGGTGATTCGGGTGGCCGCGCTCGCGCTGGTCGCGGCGCCCACGTTTGCGCTGCTGGTGGTCTGAGCGTTCGCGGGCCGCACCCCGCCCAGTCCGCGAACGCGTTCCACGCCAGCAGCGTCGCGCCGGAGGAGAACCGACGGGGCACACCGCTGAGCGGATCGGTGAACTCCAGCGTCGTCGCGAGCAGTTGCAGGGGTCGGGTGAAGTCATCGAGTGCGGTCTCGTTGAGTACCGGGTAGAAGTCGTCACCCAGGATCGGGACGCCCAGACCGCTCATGTGTAGCCGTAGCTGGTGGGTGCGGCCGGTGCGCGGGGTGAGCCGGTAGCGGCCGAGTCCGTTCCGGTGCTCGATCAGCTCGACGTGGGTCTCGGCGTTCGGCGGGCCGGGCATCTCCTGGGCGGTGATGACGCCCCGCTCCTTGACGATGTGGCTGCGCACTGTGCGCGGCAGTTCGAGGTCCGGGTCGTAGGGGGCGACGGCCTCGTAGGTCTTGCGCACCAGCCGGTCGCGGAAGAGCGTCTGGTAGGCGCCGCGTAGCTCGGGCCGGACGACGAACATCAACAGACCCGCCGTCACCCGATCGAGGCGGTGTGCGGGACTGAGCTCGGGCAGGTCGAGATCGCGACGCAGCCGGACGAGCGCGGTCTCGACGATGTGGCGGCCGCGCGGGATGGTCGCCAGGAAATGCGGCTTGTCGATGACGAGCAGGGTGTCGTCGCGGTGCACGACGGTGATCGGGAACGGGACCGGCACCTCGTCGGGCAGGTCGCGGTGGAACCAGATGAACGAGCCGGGCACGAACGGGGCGTCGGGGGCGAGCGGGCCCTGATGGTCGACGATCCGCTGTTCGCGCAACATCTCGTCGATCCGCCCAGGATCGACGCGGGGCAACCGGTCGACGAGGTGGTCGCGCAGGGTGGCCCAGGGCCCGGCGGCGGGAAGTGTGAGCCGGGCGGCGTCGAGCCCGTTGCGGGGCGGCACCGGAGACCGTGGCTTGCGCCTCATTGACGGAGCAGCTTACATGGAGGATCAAGGTTGTGCGCCGACCGTGATCCGCGCGGACCAGTTGATCTGGTCGGCGTTGCTGCGGTCATCGCTGAGGGCAAGGCGGACGGGCTGACCCGGACAGGGATGCCCATCCGGAAACCGATCGGAAACCGCTCAACGTAACGCTGCTCTCACCCAGTGGGGGAAGGCCGGGTGCTTCGTTCGACCAGGCCCACCTGGACAGTTCGAGCGCCGGCCGCCGGAGGGGAGCGGCCGGCGCTCGGGTTGTCGTCGCGGCTCGATGTCGTGCCCTGACCCGGGTGTCGTCATGGTGCGGCTGGTATTCGGTGTCCGCGCCACGGTCCAGATAACAGGGAGCCATGATGGTGTTGTCCATGCCCATGCACGACATCGCTTCAACCTACGATGTCGTGGTCGTGGGCTCCGGTTACGGCGGCGGCATTGCCGCATCGCGGCTGGCTCGCGCTGGGCGTCGGGTGTGTGTGCTGGAGCGGGGTGCGGAGTTCGGGCCTGGCGAGTTTCCCCGCACGGTGGCGGAGGCGTCCGCACAGATTCAGGTCGATGCTGCGGTGGGGCGGGTGGGAAATTCCACCGGGTTGTTCGACTTCCGCGTCAACGACGACATGAACGTGGTGGTCGGGTGCGGTCTCGGGGGCACGTCGCTGATCAACGCCGGTGTCGTGCTGCCTGCCGAGGACCGGGTGTTCGACGACGAGCGCTGGCCGGCACCACTGCGCGAGCCAGGGGCGCTGCGCGACGGTTACCGGCGCGCGCGGGACATGCTGCGGCCCACCCCGTTCCCCAACGAACGGCTGCCCAAGCTGGACGCGCTGCGGGCAGCGGCTGCCGGCATCGGTGCGCACTTCTCTCGGCCACCGATCGCCGTCACTTTCGCCGACGGGATCAACCATGTCGGGGTCGCGCAGCAGGCCTGCCGCAGCTGTGGTGACTGCGTGAGCGGGTGCAACTTCGCCGCGAAGAACAGTGTGGATGTCAACTATCTGCCCGATGCCCGCAATCACGGCGCCGAGATCTTCACCCGGGTGCGGGTGCGGCGCGTCGAGCGCTCCGGTGATGGCTGGCTCGTCTACTACCAGCCGGTCGGTTACGGTCGCCGTTCCTTCACCGCACCTGAGATGTTCGTCCGTGCCGATGTCGTGGTGCTGGCGGCCGGCGCGCTGGGTTCGCCGGAGATCCTGCTCCGGTCGGCCGCGCACGGGCTGCCGGTCTCGCGGCGGCTGGGCCGCGGCTTCACCAGCAACGGTGACGTGTTCGCCTTCGCCTACAACTGTGACAGCCCGATCCACGGAATCGGGCTCGGTGCGGCCGAGGCGGATCCGAGTGAACCGGTCGGGCCTTGCATCGCCGGCCTCATCGATCTCCGGGAGCAGGCCGATCTCGAGGACGGGATGGTGATCGAGGAAGGCGCGATTCCGGGCCCACTGTTGCCCGTGCTCGCCGAGGGGCTCGCCACGGCGGCTGCCCTGCGGGGTATCGACACCGACCACGGCATGGCGGACCGGCTCCGTGAGGTTATCCGCGAAATCCAGTCGATCGCCGCTGACGGTGGTGCGTTGCAACACACCCTCACCTACCTGGTGATGGCTCATGACAATGCCAGTGGGCGGATGCACCTCGACGATGATCGGCTGCGGATCGAGTGGCCAGGGGTGGGGAGCCTCGGTGTCTTCCGCACCATTCGCGATCGGCTGCTTGCCACGACGGCGGCGCTCGGGGGTACCTATGTGCCCAATCCGATGGAAAGTGAGCTGCTCGGCCAGGACCTGATCACCGCGCATCCGCTCGGCGGCGCCGCGATGGGCGAGGACGCCGGGTGCGGGGTCGTCGACCACAAGGGCCGGGTGTTCGCGGGCACCGAGGGAACCGATGTCCACGACGGGCTCTACGTGTGTGACGGGGCGGTCGTTCCCCGCTCGCTGGGGGTCAACCCGCTGTTGACGATCTCGGCGGTCGCCGAGCGCTGCTGCGAGCTCCTGGCGGCCGACCGGAGCTGGTCGCTCGACTACGCCCTGCCCTCGGCCCCGTCCATACCGGCACCGACCCCGCGGCCGGGGCTGAGCTTCACCGAGCGGATGCGGGGCACGGTGACGATGGGCGGCATCCGCTCGGCGTGCGGTTTCACGCTCACCGCGGTGGTCGAGGATCTCGACCGATTCCTCGACGACGATCAGCGGCGGGCCCGGTTGGCCGGCACGGTCGAGGCACCGGCGCTCTCGGAGGCACCGCTGACCGCCCACGGCGTGCTCGAGCTGCTCGTCGTCGATCCCGTTGATCCCGGGATCCGGCGGATGACCTATCGGATGGTGCTGACCTCCACGACTGGTGCGACGTTCGGGTTCCACGGCGAGAAGACGGTCCGGGACGACCGCGGCATCGACGTGTGGGCCGACACCACGACCTTGAGCATCACCCTGCACGACGGCACCGAGTCCGGCCCGGTACTCGGCACCGGGGTGCTCCGGATCCACCCAGCCGACTTCGCCATTCAGGTCAGGACGGTCCGCGCGATCGGAGCGTCCACACCCCAGCAACGGCTCGCCGTACTGAGCCAGTTCAACAGTTACTTCACCCGCTCGTTGGCCGAGATCTACGTATCCAGCTGAACTCCACCGGAGGGCCGAACCGTGTTCCGTGAGATTCCCCAGCACACCCTCGACGGGGTGCGCAATGCCGAGGTGTCGACGTATGACGTCAACACTACCGATGGGCTCGAGCTGAGCCTCACCCGCTTCACCCGTCACCGCGACGGTGACGCGGTGCTGCTCGTGCACGGGCTGACCACCTCCACCGACATGTTCGTGATGCCCGAACACCGCAATCTGGTGAGCCATCTGCTCGACGAGGGCTTCGACGTGTGGTGCTTGGACACCCGGATGAGCAACCGGTTCGGCTACAACCTTACCCCGCACCGGTACACGCTCGATGACTGTGCGTTGTTCGACTTCCCGCCGGCGGTCGAGCTGGTGCGCGCCCACATCGGCGCCCGCAACCTGCATGTCATCGCGCACTGCCTCGGCTCCATGTCGTTCACGATGAGCCTGTTCGGCCGGGCGGTGAGCGGCATCACCAGCGTCGTCGCCAACAGTGTGGCGCTGACCCCGCGGATCCCGCGGTGGTCCGGGCTCAAGCTCGCCATCACGCCGGGACTGCTCGACGTCCTCGGCACCCCCTACCTGAACCCGCGGTGGAGCGAGGATCCGGGGCTCACCCTCGGGAAGGTCCTCGCCCGCACCGTGTCGCTGTTCCACCGCGAATGCGACGAGCGGGTGTGTCACATGTTGAGCCTGATGTGGGGGACGGGGTGGCCCGCCCTCTACCACCACCGCAACCTCGACGACCGAACTCACCGCCGGGTGGGCGACCTCTTCGGGCCCACCAGCATGCAGTACTACCGGCACATCCGGAGGATGCTGAGCGCGGGGAACACCGCGATCAAGTACCGGCCGGGCGAGCCCCGCCATGCCGCGTTGCCCGACGACTACCTCGCCCATGCCCGGGAGATCCGTACGCCCGTCCTGTTCACCACCGGCGCCGAGAACCGGGTCTTCGCCGACTCCAACCTCGAATGTCACCGGAGACTGGCCGAGCTGGGCTGTACCCAGCACGAGCTCACGGTCTTTCCGGGGTACGGCCACCAGGACGTGTTCATGGGAAAGGACTCCGCACGGGACGTCTTCGGGCACATGGTCGACTTTTTGCACCGGCATCGCGCGGCGCCGTCCCCGTCGGCGCACGAGGCGATGCTGCGGTAACCGACAAAACTCCGGGTGGATACACTACGGAGCCGCACATCTCGGGGGTGGCTGCGTGGAGTTCGATGTCCTCGGTCCATTGCGGGTGCATTCCGAGGGGAAACAGGTCCCCGTCACCGCGGCGATGCTCCGCACTCTGCTCGGGATCCTGATTGCCCGGGCGAACACTCCGGTCAGCGTGGACGCTCTGGTCGATGTGCTGTGGGAGGGCCGGCCCACCGAGTCGGCGCACAAGAAGGTGCAGCTGCATGTGCATCGGTTGCGTCGCCGGTTGGGCGATCCCGGGCGGATCCGCTTCGAGCACTCCGGCTATACGCTGGCGGTGTATCCCGACGAGCTCGACGCGGACCGGTTCGACCGGTTGCTGACCGAGGGAGCCGAGGCCACCGACCCGGCGCGGGCGGTGCAGTTGTTGCGTCAGGCCTTGGCTCTCTGGCGAGGGGACCCGTTCGGTGATGTCGGAGATGTGCTGTTGCTGCACGCTTCTGCCGACCGGTTGACCGAGCGCCGGTTCATCGGTCTGGAAGACCTGTACGTCGCCGAGCTGGCCAGCGGCAATGCTGCGGCGATCGTGCCGGAGCTCGCTGAGCTGGCTGCCCGCCAACCTCTGCGGGAGCGGCTCCAGGGGCTGCTGATGACCGCGTTCTACCGGGCGGGTCGACAGCCGGAGGCGCTCGCGGTCTACCGGCGCACCCGCACCGCACTGGTCGAGGAGCTCGGCCTGGAGCCCGGCGCCGAGTTGCAGCGGATCGAACAGGCGATCCTGGTCGGCGACCTGAGCACGACAACCGCGACGGTGCCGGACGCCGCGCCTGCTCAGTTGCCCGCGGACATCACCGACTTCGTGGGGCGTGAGTCCAAGATCGCCGTGGTGTGTCGCCATCTGGTGGTCGGGGATGGCGGCATCGTGACCGTCGCCGCCATCTCCGGGAAGGCCGGGGTGGGCAAGACGGCCTTGGCCGTGCACATCGCCCACCAGCTGCGCGAGCAGTTCCCCGACGGGCAGCTTTATGTGAACCTGTGGGGAACCGGGGCTCGCCCGTTGGATGCGGCGGAGGTGTTGGCCCGGTTCCTGCGTGCTCTCGGGGTGGATGGTTCCGCGGTACCTGATGACCCCGAGGAACGCGCTGGACTGTATCGCAGCTTGTTGGCGGGCCGGCGCATGCTCGTCCTGCTGGACGACGCCGGTGGCGAGCACCAGGTGCGGCCGCTGTTGCCGGGGGTACCCGGATGCACGGTCCTGGTGACCAGCCGCGCGAGGCTGGTGGGGCTGGCGGGAGTCCGCTCGGTCGACCTGGACGTCCTGGGTCGCGAGCAGGCTGTCGAGTTGCTCGCCAAGGTCGCCGGGCCGGCGCGGATCACCGCGGAACCCGAGGCGGCCGCGCGGATCGTGGCGTTGTGCGGGTGTCTTCCGCTGGCGGTCCGGATCGCCGCGGCCCGCCTCGCCGCCCGTCCGCACTGGCGGCTGGCTCGGCTCGCGGCCGACCTGGGCGACGAGCATCGACGCCTCGACGAGCTGCGGGTCGGTGATCTGGAGGTGCGGGCCAGTCTCGCCCTGAGCTACGACAGCCTCAACGAACCCCTCAGGTGCGCGTTTCGTCGCCTCGGGCTGCTCGACTCGTCGGACTTCCCGTCCTGGACGGCCGCGGCGTTGCTCGACATCGCGCAGCCCCGGGCCGAGGACCTGGTGGACGCCCTGGTGGATGCCCAGCTGGTCGATGTGGTCGGACGGGACGGCGTCGGGCAGCTGCGGTACCGCTTCCACGATCTGCTGCGCACCTACGCTCGGGAGCTTGCTACCGCCGAACCGGTGGGCGAGCGGCTCGCGGCGCTGCAGCGGGTGTTCGGGGGCTGGCTCAGCTTGGCCGAGGAGGCCGGCCGACAGATCGCCACCTCATTTTTCGGATTTCCCCCCAGGTCCCTGCCCTGCTGGCGGCCCGATGATGCGGTCATCACCGCGGTCGTCGCGGACCCACCCGGCTGGTTCGCGGCTGAGTGGGCGACGCTGATGGGCGCTGTCGAGCAGGCGTATTCGGCCGGGCTGGACCAACTCGGCGGTGCTCTCGGGGGGCGCCTGGCCCCGGTCTTCGTCGTGTGGGGCCGCTACGACGACTGGCGCCGCATCTGTGAGCTGGTGCTCGCCGGCGCCCGACGCGCCGGTAACCTGTGGTGGGAGGGGGCGGCCTTGCGTGGTCTGGGTGAGCTGGACCTGATGCAGTTCCGGCTCGACGATGCCAGGACCCGTTTCGAGCGGGCCCGCTGCGCATTCGAAACCGTGGACGACCGCCACGGACAGGCATTCGTCGCCGCGGGTGTCGGCGCCGTCCTGACCGAGCTCGGTAGTTTCGACGAGGCGCTGGTCCATTTGGAGAGCGCCCGGATGTTGTTGGGTGAGGCGGGGGACAGCCGGAGCCAGGTGTGGGTGCTGCGCCGGCTCGGCCGGTTGCACCAGCTGCAGGAGCGCTACGAGCCGGCGGCGGCGTACTTCCAGCAGGCGCTGGCCTGGCTCAGCGGATCCGAGGACCCGGTCGCGGAGGCCGGTTTGCTGGAACGGCTCGGCGAGGTCCGTACCTTGCAGGGGCGCGGCGGGGAGGCACACGCCGCCATCGAGCGTGCGTTGCGCCTGCACCAAGAACACGGGGACCTCTTCGGTGAGGCGCGGGCGCTGGGCAGCCTGGGTGAGCTGCACCGTAGCGAAGGACGTCCGGATCAAGCCCTCAACTGCCTGGGAGACGCACTGCGGCGCTGGCGCCAGATCGGATTCCAACGGGAACAGGCCCGGACCCTCGAGCTGATCGCCGCGGTGCACGATGGAAGCGACAACGCGGCTGCGGCCGACATCGCGCGCCGTGAGGCCAGCCTGCTGGCTGCCGAACTCAACCTCCCCAGGGGTGAGAAGCCAGCGGTGCTGCATACGAGCTGACGTCGGGTCAGATCGTGAACGGCTTGCGTCCCCAGGCCTGGAACAGCATCCAGCTCAGCACGATCGTGTCAGGGCGCGCCAGGTGATCCTCGACATCGCGCAGGCAGGCGTCCAGCTCAGGTTCGGTCAGTGGGCCGTTCGCCAGGATGCGGTCCCGATGAAGATTGACGAGGCACGGCAGCAGGTTATGGTGCGGCTCGCCGGGTCGCCACAGACCCGCCTGGACGTCGACCTCCACATCGACCAGGCCAGCAGCGCGGAGCATGCCGGGCAGCCGTCTACCGACATGTGGGTCGCCGATGCAGGTGGTGGTCAGCGCGTTCGCCAGGTGGTCCCACGCCGGACTGGCGGGTTCGCAGGTCCAGGAGATGACGTCCGCGTCCTGCAGCGCGACGAACCCGCCGGGCCGGACAAGCCGGACCATCTCGGTGACGACATTCTCCGGGCACACCACGTCGCCCAGCAGGAGGCGTTCGTGGACCAGGTCGAACGACGCGCCCGGGAGTCCGGTGGCGGTGACCTCGCCCTGCACGAGCTGAACACCGCTCACCCCCCGCTGGGCGAGTGACAAAGCCGCCGCTTCGAGCATTCGAGGATCCCGGTCCAGACCGACCACCGAGCCGGACTGACCAATCCGCTCGGCGAGGATGTCGAGCACCCCGAGCGGGCCGCAGCACATATCCAGTGCGTGCCAACCGCACTCGAGACAGATGCGGTCGAACAGCAGCTCGGCCTCCATCCGGTGCAGCTCGCACTGCGCGAGCAGCCGGGCCTCCGCGGTGCTACAGGCACCGAGGACGTCTCCGGCGGTCCGTCTCATGATCATGCGTCCACGCTCCTGAACTGTGCTGATCCACCCATCGTGAGGTTCGCTGGTTTACGATCGCTTTCCAGCTGCTGCCCGCGGAAGAGGGCTTCCGCCCTGACCTCGCACCGCCGTTCACATCCGGAGGAAAGCGACTGCAAACCATGCGGTGAAAGGCTCCCCCTCGACACAGCTCCTGTGTTCCAGCCAGGTCACTATCAACATCACCGGGGGGTGAATCGCGTGTCCACAGTAACGCTCACGCCCGACATCAGGACAAGCGCTGACCGACCACATCTCACACCGCGTGCGATCGACGTCGCCGTCATGCTTGACGCCGCGCAGGACGACGGGTTCGAGCAGCCTTGTCGTACCCACGATCCAGATCTGTGGTTTGCCGAGTCTCCGACCGAACTGGAGCAGGCCAAGCAGCTGTGCAGCAGCTGCCCGGTCCGCTCCGAGTGTCTTGCGGCGGCACTGGCCCGGCATGAGTCCTGCGGTGTCTGGGGCGGTGAGATCCTCCAACGCGGCGTCATCCTGCCGCGCAAGCGCCCGCGTGGACGGCCACGCAAGGATCAGTCCGGGTAGTCCTGCACCTGCCCGCTGACGCACCGTGACTGCCACACGTCCGCACCACTGGGTGTCACCGCCTGGCGTTCAGGTCTGCCTGGAACGGGTGCCTGTCTAGCTGTTGGGCGAGGCAGCAGGCGAGGTGGGCTGCGAACGGGTGGTACAGCAGGGGGGAGAACTCCTCGCGGGTCCGGCCGAGCACGGGCAGCACGGTATGGGCGTGGGTGGTGAGGGTGGTGTCGTCCTGGTGGGTGACGGCGATGACTCGTCGTCCCAGGGAACGGGCCTGTTCGGCCACTTCGGTGGCGCGTTGGTGGGTGCGGCCGGGTGGTGCGATGACGAAGACCGGCATGTCGAGCGGGTGGGCGAAGCGTTCGACGTGGGACCACTCCTCCAGGTCCTGCCCGGTGGCGAAGACACCGCAGGCTTCGATGACCTTCGCGGCGGCGAACATGGCCGTGCCGTGGCTGGGACCGCTGCCGATCATCATCATCACCGGAGTGGCGACGATCTGTTCGACGATCTCGGGGCATCGGTGCCCGGCCTCGTCCGCGGTTGCGTCGACGGGCGTGGCCAGGCCGACGATTTCTTCGCGCAGTTTCTCGGGCGCGGGTGAGCTCTCCTGGCTCTGCGGATGTGCACCGCTGAGGTGGATGGCGGTCAACAGCATCCCCAGCAGGCTGGCCTGGTAGGTGCGGATTCCCGGGGAGGGCCGGCTGTCGGTCAGTTCGATCACCAGCGAGTGCTCGGCAGCGTGGGTGACGGGGCTGGCGGGGCGTCCGGTGAGGGCCAGGGTGATCGCCCCGAGTGTCCTGGCGTGGGCGAGGGCTTGGGCGACGCGTTCGGTGCTGCCAGAGGCGGAGGTTCCGATGACCAGTACCCGGCCGCCGAGGCCGCGGGCCGACCGGGTGGGTCCGTAGGAGAGGAAGCGTTGGGCGCTATGGGCTTCGCAAGCGATCCCGGCAATCGACTCGAAAGCCCACTGCGCGGCATGGCAGGCATGGTAGGAGTCGCCGTCACCGATCAGGTAGACCTTGTCGATGGACGCCCATGGGCCGGGGTCGAGCAATCCGTCGATCTGCTGGGCGACCGGCTCGGTCAGGGTGCGCAGGTCCGCACCGAGAGCGCCGACCTGAGCGAGCAGGACGGCCGGATCGAGCGGTTCCATAGCTGGGGCTTCTCCCGATGGCTGTGCTGAGCCTCTGATCTGTCTGGGCCGGCTACGGCTCGAGGCCGCGGACGACGTCGACGTAGGACTTGACCCGTTCGACGTCGATCTGCCCGCCCCAGCCGCCGCGCTCCAGGCAGGTCCCGACGAACGCGCCGTCTGCGGCGGCCATCAGCCGGGCAACATTGTGATGGTTGGTGTACCCGGCAAGGATGATCGGCAGCCCGGGGACGGCGTCCCTGACGGCGGCGATCATCTCCAGCACGGTGGTCTCGTCCTGGTGGCACAGGGACACGGCGTCGGCACCGACCCGGCGGGCCTCGGCCGCCACCTGCGCAGTGGGTTTCGGTTCTCCGAACCACTTGTAGTGCATGGAGTCGATCTCAGCGATGACCTTGATGCCGGCGGCGTCGATGCTGCGCCGGTAGTTCATGACCTCCAGCGGGTGGGCCTCGACCAGCCCGTGTGTGGTCAGGGTCGCCCCGACCAGAGCACCCGCCCGGATGTAGCTGCCATCGGCTACCTTGGCGACCGCCAGGGACGCTTTCAGGGCGTTGCGCATCAACTGGACCCCGACCTGGAAATCCTTGCTCGTCGCGTCCGCGACGGCGTTCACGATCAGGCCCATCGCGGTGGTGCGTGCCGGGTCGGACTCCTCACCCGTTGGGTAGACACGATCGACGGTCTGTACCAGGCAACCGTCCGCCCCGCCCTCCTCCAGGCTGCGTGCGGACTCCACGGCCCGCCTCAGGATGTCGGGAAGGCTGCCCGGCTCGTGGAACGGAGTGCCGGGCAACGGTTGCAGGTGGATCATCCCCAGTACGGCCTTACGCCGTCCGAGCGATTCGAAACTCCGCATGCCACCCACCATGTCGTCGCGGCCGACCTGCCAGTCGCCGGGCGGCTGGCGCTCCCAGCTTAAAGGCCCGCGAACCGTTCGATGGTGTCCTCGGTGTCCCTGTGTGTGCAGCATGAATCCGGGCCCCAGCGGCCAGGGTTTCTGCTGTGCCGTGCGGGGTGTAGCCCGGCCGGAAGACCGGTTGATGATTTCACCAGACCGTGATGAGCAGATGGTTGACCAGCAGGGCGAACGTCGCCTGGGCGGCCAGCCAGGCGCGGGGCCGGCGGAGTAGCGCGCACGGCACCACCATCCAGACCGCGAAGGGCAACCAGATCCGCTCGACCTCGGCCTTGCTCAACCCGGAGATGTCCGCGACGAGCACCGCGAGCACGGCCGCCCCGGCGAGTAGCACCGCGGCGAGTGGCAGCGCGCGGGGGTGCGCGGCGAACCGGCGCAGGCCGGCCAACACCGCTGGGCCGGTTGCGAACACGAGTGCGGCGAGGTTGGCCCACACGAAAAACCAGTACGGCCTGCTCTGCGCAATGCTCAGGGAGTAGATCACGGTGACCCGCCCGAACCCGGTGAACCACCAGAACCCGGCGAGGCTGAACGCCGCCACCACCAGCCCCACCCCGACCGAGCCGAGCACGAGGGCGCGCCAGGCCCGGGTCGCCGCGAGCACCGCGATGGGCAGCAGCCCACCGAGCACCAGACCGTAGGACAGGTACAGCGTCCACCCCAGCAGGAGCCCCCCGCCGAGCGCGGCGAGGTCCGCGCGCCGGCCCGTGCCGGTGGCACCGAGCGCGAGCAGCGCGACGCCCCACGCCAGCACCCCGGCGAACATCCCGTCGGCCGACACCCCGATCCACACCGCCCCGGGCAGCAGGACACCGTAGGGCAGCACCTTCCGGGCCAGGTCCTCGCCGGCCAGCGTGCGCAGCGTGACGGCGACCGCGACGCACGCCGAGGCACCCACCAGGATGACGAACAGCCCAGCCGGTCCGCCGCCACCGAGCCCGAGCCGGTCCAACCAGACGAACGTCAACAGCGCGCCCGGCGGGTGCGCACCCACGTGAGTGACCCAGAACCCGGGCCGGTCGGTGAGGATGTGATCGGCGAACGTGGCCAGCGTGGCCGGGATGTCGGTCACCCGGGGCACGTCGTAGAGGTACTCCTGATCGCTGGTCAGCCGGGCGATCACACCGTCGCGCCAACCGTCCACCAGGGCGAGCGAGAGCGTCCACACCGCGGCCGCGCCCCACGCGGTAACCAGCAGCGATCGCCAGTGCAGCCGGGCCGCCAGGGCTGGGCCGGCCAGGATGACGGCGGCGGCGGTGAGGATCGCCGGGGCCGTGCCGGGCCCGACGTGCGGTGCCCAGGAGGCGAGCAGCGGCGGCCAGGCGAGGAAGATGTTGGTACCACCGGCGACCAACCAGCGCCCGACCAGCGCCGCCGCCACCACCAGCAGCATCCCACTGAGTACGGCGAGCACGTCGGCGCGTAGGCCACTCGACGGAGGACGGGTCAGCGGTCGCTCGATCTCGGAGGCGGCAGGCACGGCGATCACGGTAGGGGCAGGGCGGTCTTGAGGCGCGACGGCCGGCGGGGCACGGCTGGGTTTGTCACGTGCGCGTAAGAGATCGGCCCCGGAGGAGCTCATGTCGCCGGGGTGGGAGGAAGATGTTGCCGCTCGCGAGCGACCTGCACCAGCACTCCGAGCGTGAGCGCGTCGCCGCGGAGCACTCGTAGCGTTTGATCTCTTCAGCCACGATGCCCTGAGTCCAGTTCGTCACCCGACAACCGTCGGAGTGGAACAACCCGCGCAAGAACTGCCCGGGGTGCTTCTCGACGATCTCCTGCTGCCATGGAGTCAACACGATCGGTCGCGAGTGCTTCATCCCGGAGCCGTGCTGCGGGAGCAGGCAGATCCAGTGGGTTGAGTAACTCTTCAGTGCAACGCAACCGGTGCGTTGGACGATGGAGACGGAGGAGGATGGCATCACCTCGCGCAGCGCCTGGTGCACTTCCTTGCGGATGCCGGGCCAGTCGTCCGCACAGTAGATCCACAGGCAGCTTGCGCGGCGACCGATCGTGATGTGGCCGTCCCCGAGATAACAGGCAAGTAGGTACGCGTACCGACCCTCATCGAGTGGAACGGTGGTGCAACGAGGGCAGGAAACCTGGGGCGCATCGGGGCCACGTCGGTCGCCGCTGCACCAGTGACGAATCGTCCTTTCTGAGACTCCGACGAGGCGCGCGATCTCACGGGGCGTGCGGCCGGAGCCGAAGAGCCGCCGTACTTCGTCCACGGTGCGCTGCGGGTGCATGCTGACCATGCTCCCCACGCCCACCGACAATTCTTTGGTGCCCCTGGCAGGATCACCAAAGGATGGGACCTGGGCTGACCAGCAGTTTCGCACAGGAACACTTGTGGTTGAAGGCAGGTTCGAGCTATCGGCGCACCGTTGAGCGGCCGAGGGCAGGCCGGAAGGCCGTTGGTTGCGCCGGCCGGGCTTGTCGGTCAGCGTCAGTGGCGAGGTGCGTAACTACCGGGTGTCGGGCTTGCTGCGGTGCGGGTGCCACGCGGCCGTGCCCACGGCCAGGACGGCGGCGCCTGAGACCCGGCGGTGCGGGCGTCCGACCAAGTCTGGCAAGCCGTGCCAAACCCAGCTCCACGGCTCGGCCGTGTCGTGCAGAAGCCACGCCGCAGACGGAGACGACGAACTGGCCCGGTGGTACGGGATCGGGCTCGAAGAAGGCGCGCCGCAGTCGGCCAGCGACCCGAACACCTGCTTGAACACGATCTCGTCGCCGTCGTAGATGGCGAGCAGAAAGCCCATTCGAGCAGTGAGGCGTGCTCGGACGTGGCGTAGCCGCCGAGACCGGTGACGGTGGTAGTGAACAACTATTCTGGTCATGAGCCGACTCGGTCGCCGAGGCTGGTCGTTGCCGACTGCCCGATCAGAGTGCTCGACATGGCCCCATGGCGCGCGTTCGGAACGTCCGCTTCTGCCGCTGGTCGGGTATTGAGGATGTGTGCTCGGTTATGGCTGACCGGCACCTGACGCAGCCTCGCGGGTCCTCGCCGGGGCACCCCCATGGGGCACGTACCGGACCTGGGCTGACCTGGGGATCTGTGATTCCGAGTCCGCCGCGTGCTTAGAGGGGGCCTGGGCTGAACTGCGCAAACGCTTGATCAGGTGAGTGCCCCCGTTGGGATTCGAACCCACACTGAACGCTGTTTGAGAGCGCAATAGCGAGGGTACTCATAGCGCTTCATTTCGTCACCGACTTGCCGTTGAGTCCAGTTCGTCATCCGGCAGCCGTCCGAGTGGAACAGTCCGCGCAGGAACCGCCAGGTGTGCCGCTCGACGATCTGTTCCTGCCAGGGCTCGAGAACGATGGCCCGGGTGTGCTTCCTTCCTGGTCCGTGCTGCGGGAACAGGCAGGTCCAGTGCTTTGAGTAGCTCTTGAGTTCGCTGCAGCCCGGACGGCGAACCCGGCACACGGACGATGGCAGGACGGCCCACATTGCGGCTGCCACCTCGTTCATGATCTCGGGCCATGCCTCGGAGCAGTACAGCGACAGAGCCTGCACCCCTCGTCGGCCGACCGTGATATGGCCGTCCCCCAGGTAGGACCCGAGCAGGTAGGCATACCGGCGTTCGTTGACCGTCTCACCGGTGCAGCGTGAACAGGGAACCCGGGGTGCTCCAGGCCTGCGTCGGTCGCCGCGACACCAGTGCCCGACAGTACTTTCGGGAAGATTGGTCAGGCAGGCGATCTCGCGCGGAGTCGAGCCTGCGGCGAAGAGCCCGAGAACCTTGCTCACAGTGCGCTGCGGATGCACGCTACACATGATGTCTGTGACCACCGACAGTTTCCGGTGCCGAGAGCGGGACTCGAACCCGCATGTCCGCGAGGACAGACGCTTTTGAGGCGCCCGCGTATGCCTATTCCGCCATCCCGGCTGGGTGTGGTCCGACCCTAGCAGCTGCCCGCGGACAACCGAGATCACACTGGGCCTGCCAGTGAATCCCGATAGCCTCGTCTCCTCTGCTCCGTCCGCCCGCTGAAGGAGATACCCGGTGACCCAGCAGGAAGCCGTCGGTCTGCGCGTCCTGGTCGTCGAGGACGAGGCTCTCATCCGCCTCGACCTCACCGAGATGCTGATTGAGGAAGGGTACGTCATCGCGGGTGAGGCAGGCGACGGCGAGGCGGCGGTGACGATGGCCCGCGAGCTGCGCCCCGACCTGGTGATCATGGACATCAAGATGCCGAAGGTCGATGGCATCACCGCGGCGGCGATGATCGTGGACGAGCGGATCGCGCCGGTGGTCATGCTCACCGCGTTCAGCCAGCGCGAGCTCATCGGGCAGGCCCGCGATGCCGGTGCGATGGCCTACCTGGTCAAGCCGTTCGCCCGCCGCGAGCTGGTGCCCGCGATCGAGTTGGCCGTGTCCCGGTTCGCCGAGCGGCGGGCCCTTGAGGACGAGGTGGCCACCCTCACCGAGCGGCTGGAGACCCGCAAGATCGTCGATCGGGCGAAGGGCCTGCTGATGACGCGGCGGCAGATGAGCGAGCCGGAGGCGTTCCGCTGGATCCAGCGCACCGCGATGGATCGCCGTACCACGATGAAGGCTGTGGCCGAGGCCGTTGTCGGGGGCTTGAGCACGTCGGCCTGATGGAGTCGGGAGGGCCGCGTAATCGCTCAGGGTGAGGGTCTCGGTACTGTTCGCGCGTTCGGGTTGCGGTTTGGCAAAGAGACGCACCGTCGGGGTGACGCGAAGCGGAACGGTCCCTTAGTGTCCGCCACGCTCTCGACAGGGGTGAGCGCGTCGGCGGTCTTCGGGACCCGTCGTGGACGACTGGGGCAGTATGGAAAGGACATCAGGATGAGTCGGAAGCGGACGGTCGTCGCGATCGCTGCAGGTCTTGCCGGGGCACTCGTACTCGCGGCATGCGGGGGTAGCGGGGGTAGCTCCCCGAACGGCGGCGAAACCCTGAAGATCGGCTTCATGGGCGACCTGACCGGAGAGAACTCGGGCATTGTGATCCCGCCGCGCAACGGCGCGAAGCTGGCGATCGACGAGTACAACGCTACGAACCCGGCAGTGCAGCTCGAGTTGGTCGAGTACGACAGCCAGGGCAGCCCGGACCAGGCCGTCCCGCTGATCCAGCAGGCGCTCAACACCGACCGGATCATTGCGCTGATCGGACCGGCTTTCTCCGGCGAGTCCCGCGCCGTCGCCCCGATCCTGGAGCAGGCTCAGATCCCCAGCGTCTCACCAGCGGCGACTGCGGCCAACCTGGGGACGAACGGCTGGAAGTACTGGCACCGGGTCGTGGCCAATGACGATTTCCAAGGCCCCGCGATTGCCGACTTCCTCGTCAGGGCGGTGGCTCCCACCAAGGCGTTCGTGATCAGCGATGATCAGGAGTACAGCGTCGGCATCGCCGAGTCGGCGAGCGAGCAGTTCGCGTCCAAGGGCGTCGCCGTGGAGACCGACCGCTTTGCCCAGGGCGCCTCGGACTACTCCTCCACCGTCGCCAAGGTACAGGCCGTCAACCCGCAGGTGATCTTCTACGGCGGCTACTACGCGCAGGCGGGCCGGCTGCTCAAGCAGCTACGGGACGCTGGGATCACCGCGACGTTCGCGAGCGGCGACGGGTCGGCGGACAAGGGTATCGTCGAGGGAGCCGGCTTACCTGCCGCCGAGGGAGCAGTGCTCGGCTGCCCGTGTGCCATTCCTGGCACCGACAACACCGAAGAATCGCTGAAGGCGTATTACGACAAGTACAAGGCTGCCTACCAGATCGACCCAGCGATCTATGCCAGTGAGGGCTACGACGCAGCGACCGCATTCGTCAACGCGGCCAAGGCCGGCAACACGACACCGGAGTCGATCAATACCTTCCTTTCGACGGCCAACTTCCCAGGCGTTGCCAAGCAGGTGCAGTTTCAACCGAGTGGCGAGGTCGTGGGTACCGATATCTTCATTCATCAGGTGAAAGACGGGCGCATTCAGCTCCTCGGCAAGGCGACCGAGGCCGAGCTGGGCTGACCGGGCTGGACGAACGTGACCACACGCCCACTCCGAAGAGACTGAAGGGTCAGTGTTCAACGAATTCGTCGCGCAGTTCCTGCCCAGCACCGTCGGGGGCCTGGCGATCGGCGCGATCTACGCACTGGTCGCCCTGGGCTACACGATGGTCTACGGAGTCCTGCGGCTGATCAACTTTGCGCACTCCGAGATCTTCATGATCGGCAGCTTCGCCGCGCTGTTCGTCATCACCCTGATCGGTGTGCAGGCTCCGCTGAGCGGATTAGCTCTGCTCGGCGTGCTCCTGCTGCTGATGGTCGTGGCCGGTGCCGTGGCGGGGGGCTCGGCGATCCTGCTGGAGGTGATCGCCTACCGGCCGCTCCGTCGGCGCGGCGCTCCCCGGCTCGCCGTCCTGATCTCGGCCATCGGTGCGTCGTTGTTCCTCCAGGAGCTCTTCGCGTTGTTCGTGATTCCCGAGGTGTTCGGCCGGCCCGGCCGGATCGACACCGCCGTGCCGCGCATCGTCGACCGCGACGTCCTGTTCACGGTCGGTAACGCCGACGTCCGCACCGACCAAGTGATCGTGATCATCTCGGCGGTGTTGGTGATGGTGCTGCTGGACCAGACGGTCGCCCGCACCAGGATCGGGCGCGGGATCCGGGCCACCGCGCAGGATCCCGAGGCTGCCGTGCTGATGGGCGTCAACATCGACACCGTGGTCCGGCTCACCTTCCTGCTCGGTGGCGCCATGGCCGGGATCGCCGGCGTGCTCTACGCGATGGAGTTCGAGAACCTGCGGTTCAACATCGGGTTTATCCTCGGCATCAAGGCGTTCACCGCCGCGGTCCTCGGTGGCATCGGCAACATTCGCGGCGCACTGCTCGGCGGGATCGCCCTCGGCCTGGTCGAGAACTGGGGGGCGATCTTCTTCGGATCGGAGTGGAAGGACGTCATCGCCTTCGTCATCCTCGTGGTGGTACTGCTGTTCCGCCCAACCGGCATTCTCGGTGAATCCCTGCAGAAGGTGCGCGCATGAGCATTGCCGAGACGACGACCACCCGCGCCAATCCGGTCGCCCGTTTCCGCGCCGGCCTGGGATCGGCCTCGGACGGTGTCCGCGACTGGTGGGTAAGCGCCTCGCGTTGGCAGCGGTGGGGTGTCTACGGTCTGGTGCTGGCGCTGGCGATCGTCGCACCGCACCCGGTCATCGCGTCGTTCATGTCGCCGTTCACCGACTGGACCTCGCTGCTGTTCAACCCGATCGGCACGTTCGTCCTGCTGGCGATCGGCCTCAACATCGTGGTTGGCCAAGCCGGCCTGCTCGACCTGGGCTTCGTCGCGTTCTACGCGATCGGCGCGTACACGTTGGCCTACCTCGGCACCGCCCACGGCTTCTCGTTCTGGCCGACGCTGGTACTCGGGGTCGTCCTGGCCGCGGTGTCAGGCGTCATCCTGGGTGCACCGACGCTGCGGTTGCGCGGTGACTACCTGGCGATCGTCACGCTCGGGTTCGGCGAGATCGTCCGGATCACCGCGGTCAACACCAATGAGATCGGCGGCGCCCGCGGCATCACGCCGATCCCGCACCCGCCCGACCTGTTCGGGGTGGAGTTCCTGCTCGACCCGTTGCCGTACTACTACCTCATCGTCGCCGTGATCGTGCTCGCGATTGCCTTCTCGCTGCGGCTGGAGCGCAGCCGGGTCGGGCGGGCATGGACGGCGATCCGTGAGGACGAGGACGCGGCCGAGCTGATGGGCGTCCCCACGTTCCGGTTCAAGCTGCTCGCCTTCGCGATCGGGGCGATGGTGGGCGGGCTCGCCGGCACGATCTTCGCCAGTAAGGTGATCTTCATCGCGCCGACGAACTTCCCCTTCATCCTGTCCGCAACGATCCTCGCCGCGGTGTTGCTCGGTGGCGCGGGCAACCTGCCGGGGGTCATTCTCGGAGCGTTCCTCATCGCGTGGCTCCCGGAGCGGTTCCGCGGCTTCGCGGATTACCGGATCCTCGTATTCGGCGCCGCGCTGGTGTTGACGATGGCCCTGCGCCCGCAGGGTCTGCTGCCCTCGCGTCAGCGCCGAGCCGAGCTGGAGACAGGAACCGGTGGCATGGGTGGCATGGGCGCCGAGCTTTCGCGGGCCGACTCGGAGCCTGACACGGTCACCGCGGAAGTCCCCCGATGAGTGCGGTGGAGGAGCCGGAGACCATCCTCGAGCTGGACGCGGTCACCATGCGGTTCGGCGGTGTCGTGGCACTGCGCGAGGCGCGGCTACAGGTGCGCGCGGGGGAGATCTTCGCGCTGATCGGTCCGAACGGGGCCGGCAAGACCACCGTGTTCAACGTCGTGACGGGGGTGTTCGCGCCGAGCGAGGGCGAGGTGCGGTTCGCCGGCAGCCGGATCGACGGCATGAAGAGGTTCCAGGTCACCAAGTCGGGCATCGCCCGGACCTTCCAGAACATCCGACTGTTCCACAACATGACGGCGCTGGAGAACGTGATGGTCGGTGTCGACGCGCACCATCGCACCGGGGCCGTCGGTGCGGCGCTGGGGCTCTCCTGGCACCGCCGAGAGGAGCGTGAGGGTCGGGAGAAGGCCCTGGAACTGCTCGACTTCGTCGGCATCGGCGGTCGGGCCGGCGAGGCCTCGAAGAACCTGCCCTACGGCGATCAGCGCCGACTCGAGATCGCCCGGGCACTCGCGACGAACCCCCGGCTCCTGCTGCTCGACGAACCTGCCGCGGGCATGAACCCGGCGGAGAAGCAGTCGTTGCAGGCGCTCATCCGCAAGATCCGCGATGACGGCCGGACGGTGCTGTTGATCGAGCACGACATGGGCCTGGTGATGGACATCAGCGACCGGATCGCGGTCCTGGACTTCGGCGAGAAGATCGCCGAGGGGCGGCCACGCGAGGTGCAGCGCAACCCGAAGGTCATCGAGGCGTACCTGGGGGCTCCCCATGCTTCTTGAGGTCACCGACATCGCGGTGCACTACGGCAAGATCGCGGCGTTGAAGAACGTCACGCTGTCGGTCGATGACGGCGAGATCGTCGCCCTGATCGGTGCCAACGGGGCGGGCAAGACCACGACGCTGAAGACGATCTCCGGGTTGCGGCCGCTGTCGGCGGGCCGGATCGTGTTCGAGGGCCAGGACATCAGCCGCATGCCGGGGCACAAGCGGGTGGTGGCCGGGATCGGGCAGGCGCCCGAGGGCCGCGGGGTCTTCCCGGGCATGACGGTGCAGGAGAACCTGCTCATGGGTTCCTACACGCGCAAGGGCAGCTCGGCGAAGGAGCTCGCGGAAGTCTACGAGCTGTTCCCGCGCCTCGCGGAGCGCAAGGGTCAGAGCGGTGGAACGATGTCCGGTGGCGAGCAGCAGATGGTGGCGATCGGTCGGGCGCTGATGGCCAAACCACGGGTACTGCTGCTCGACGAGCCGTCGATGGGCCTTGCCCCGATCCTGGTCAACCAGATCTTCGACATCATCAAGGAGATCAACTCCCGGGGCACCACCGTGCTCCTCGTCGAGCAGAACGCGCAACAGGCCCTGCAGCTCGCCGACCGGGCGTACGTGCTGGAGATCGGGCGGGTGGTCAAGAGCGCGGATGCCTCGGCGCTGCTGGACGATCCGCAGGTCCGTGCGGCCTATCTGGGCGGCGATCTCGACGTCGAGGGAACGAGCGGTTAGAGGGCTGGCGGGCGGTGTTGCTGATCACGAGCCGGACGCGGACGAACTGCCCTTTCGCCGGCCACTGCGGGTGTTGGCCGAGCACCGACGGCAGTCCGGTCGTCAGACCGATTAGCTCAAAGGCGGTCTCGCCGTCGGTGGTCGCGACCGGGCGGATCGGTGTCTCGTGTGATCAGTCGATCCGCGGTCGGGTGTTGCGGTGCAGGCAGGTGAGCTTGGCGGTGCACGTGCGCCGGCCCTGATCGTCGACGATGACGATCTCGGTGGTCGACGTGCTGCGACCTACGTGGATCGGCCGGGCCGTACCGGTGACGTGACCCTCGGTGGCGGAGCGGTGATGGGTGCAGGCCAGCTCCAACCCCACCGGGAACCGTTCGGGCAATGCATGCAGTGCCGACAGCATAGAGCCCAGCGTCTCGGCCAGCACGGCATTAGCGCCCCCGTGCAGCAGCCCGAACGGCTGCCGGTTGCCCGCCAACGGCAGCCTGCCGACCACCTCATCGAGGGTGAGTTTCACCAGCTCGATGCCCATCCGCCGATCCAGCTGCTCGGCACGCAGGTATTCGGGTATTTCGGGGAGCTTCGCGGGATCAAGGGGCACGTCCGGCACCCTATGGGAATCCCCGGTCCCCGCCGACGGGCGTGCTCAGGTCCGCAGATCCGACGGCCACCGCCAGCGCGCCGGTCGCCGGACCGGAGCCGATGCCCGAACCCCCTTTGCCGTGATCAACGGATTCGGCCGCCCGGCTTATGGCACACGAAGATCGCGGTACCGGGGAAAAGGGCTCCGCGAAGCGGGGACCACTGGCCCCACACCGTCTCCCGACCGTCCGGCCATTCGGGCTCGACCACGTCGTCGAGCACCAGCCGGGCTGCGACGACGTCACGCACCTGGTCGCCGAGCGTGCGGTGGTGCTCCACGTATGTCGCGGCGCCGCCGGCGTCGACCTCCAGGTAGGGCGTCCGGTCGAAGTAGGACTGCGTCACGGTGAGTCCGTCCTCGCCGGGATCGTCGGAGAACATCCAACGCATCGGGTGGTTGACGGCGAACACCCAACGCCCGCCGGGCCGCAGCACCCTGGCCACCTCGTGCATCACGCGCCCGGGGTCGGCCACGAACGGAACCGCACCGAATGCCGAGCACGCCACGTCGAACGAGCTGTCGGTGAACGGCAACCGCTCGGCGCCTGCCTGCGCCAGCGGCACCGCGATCCCGGTCCGCCTGCCCAGCTCGGCGGCGTGCGCCAGCATCGCCCCGGACAGGTCCAGGGCCACCGGGAACGCGCCTTGGGTGACCAGCCACCGAGCGCACGGCGCCGAGCCGGCGCCCACCTCCAGCACCCGTCGCCCGGCTACCTCACCGAGCAGTCGAGCCTCCTCCTCGCGCAACCCCTCGGGGCACCAGACGAAGTCCACGACGCCGATGTCAGATCCGTGTTCGGCCAGGTAGTCGTCGGCGTCGGCGTCCCACCACGCCCGGCTCGCGCGCTGTGATTCGTCGGCGTCGACGGGGCGCCGCGCCACTCCCGTCGTGCCCAGAACTTCCTCGGCACTCACCTCGGCACTCACATCGGGTATCGTGGCAGCTCGGTGTGAGACCCGCATTGCCGTGCTGATCGACCTCCGCGTACCATGAGGATGCAGCATGGTCAACGCCGTGCGCAGCAAGTAAGACGGTCATGCGTAGTCGCAAGACCGAAGACAGGTAGTTGCAAAATGATCAGTAGCACGATCCGCGAGCAAGGGTGACAGCACCACGTCACGAGACATTCAGCCTCAGGTCCGCACCTCCACATCCATTACCGGAGCACCCCACTACATGTCCACCGACACCACCGACACCACCGCCGTCCCGACCACGCCGCAGGTCGCCGTCAACGACATCGGGTCGGAGGAGGACTTTCTCGCCGCCATCGACCTCACGATCAAGTATTTCAACGATGGCGACATCGTCGAGGGCACCATTGTCAAGGTGGACCGGGACGAAGTCCTGCTCGACATCGGCTATAAGACCGAGGGCGTCATCCCCTCGCGGGAGTTGTCGATCAAGCATGACGTCGACCCCGCCGATGTCGTCAAGGTCGGTGAGTTCGTCGAGGCCCTCGTCCTGCAGAAGGAGGACAAGGAGGGTCGCCTGATCCTGTCCAAGAAGCGCGCACAGTACGAGCGCGCCTGGGGCACGATCGAGGCGCTCAAGGAGGCTGACGAGCCGGTCGAAGGCACTGTCATCGAGGTCGTCAAGGGCGGCCTGATCCTGGACATCGGCCTGCGTGGCTTCCTCCCGGCATCGCTGGTGGAGATGCGCCGGGTACGAGATCTGCAGCCCTATGTCGGTCGCAAGATCGAAGCCAAGATCATCGAGCTGGACAAGAACCGCAACAACGTGGTCCTGTCCCGGCGCGCCTGGCTCGAGCAGACCCAGTCCGAAGTGCGCAGCGAGTTCCTCAACCAGCTCGCCCGCGGCCAGGTCCGCAAGGGTGTGGTCTCCTCGGTCGTCAACTTCGGGGCGTTCGTCGACCTCGGTGGGGTCGACGGCCTGGTGCACGTCTCCGAGCTGTCCTGGAAGCATATCGACCACCCGAACGAGGTCGTCGAAGTCGGCCAGGAGGTCACCGTCGAGGTGCTCGACGTCGATCTGGACCGCGAGCGCGTCTCACTGTCGCTCAAGGCCACCCAGGAAGACCCGTGGCGGCTCTATGCCCGTACCCACGCGATCGGCCAGATCGTCCCGGGCAAAGTCACCAAGCTCGTCCCGTTCGGTGCGTTCGTGCGCGTCGAGGAGGGCATCGAGGGCCTGGTGCACATCTCCGAGCTGGCCGAGCGCCACGTGGAGATCCCCGAGCAGGTCGTGCAGGTCGGCGACGATGCCATGGTCAAGGTCATCGACATCGACCTCGATCGGCGTCGCATCTCGCTCTCGCTCAAGCAGGCCAACGAGGGCATGACGGCCGAGACCGAGTTCGACCCCACCCGCTACGGCATGGCCGCCGAGTACGACGCCGAGGGCAACTACATTTACCCTGAAGGCTTCGACGTCGAGACCGGCGACTGGCAGGAGGGCTTCGAGGCCCAGCGCGAGGCGTGGGAGAAGGAGTACGCCGAGGCGCACGCTCGCTTCGAGCAGCACATCTCGCAGATCAAGAAGACCGCCGAGGCCGAGGCGGAGGCCGGCACCGAGGGTGCCGCCACCAACTATTCATCCGAGGGTACGGTCGCGCCCGTCGAGACCGGTGGCTCGCTCGCGAGTGACGAGCAACTGGCGGCGCTTCGGGAGAAGCTGTCTGGTGGCACGTGAGATCACCCGCATACTGATCCGCAGCTGATCGAATCCACAGTTGATCGAACGGCCCCGGTGACCAGTGGTCACCGGGGCCGGGCTGTTTCAGCACAACCGAGTTGGTCCGGATGGGGCAATACAGGTCACGATCGCGCCGTGTCGGGGTGCGTCAACCGCCGCCGCACCCTACCGTGAGTGTGGTGCGGTGGGGGAACTTGTGGATGGTTGCGACAGCGGTGGTGCTAGCCATGTTGCTGGGGGCATGCACGACCGCAGCCGGTGGGCCGGAATCGCTGCCCGTGCCCACGTTCGAGGCGCCCACCGACGTACCCGGTGCGGACGGATCGACCGTGGTTGATCCGGGGATCCCCAATGACTGCGAGCGGGTGCTGGCTGCGGCGGATCTCGGGGCGCTGTTGGGCCTGCCACTGGACTCCGTCGCCGTTCGCAGCACGGTCGACCTACCCGCGCCGTCCGTCGGGCGCGCTGAGCGGCTGGTCTGTCATTACACCGGCACGGCGGGCGGCCCGGTGAGTGGGATGATCCTGCTCGATCTCAACGCTGGGCGCTACGTCGACGAGCAGGCCGCAACGGAGCACTGGATGATCAACGTCGATTCCGAGGACGGCGTTCGGCAGTACATGCCGATCGGCAGCGCGTCCGCAGTGCTCGTCCAGCGCCCGGTCGGGTCGTTGCTGAGCGTCGTCAACGGGCCCGCGACGCTCACGCTCGCGCTGCCGGCCCAGGCGCCTCGTCCGGGCGGGCGCACAGCACAGGACGTGCTGCTCGACCTTGCGCTGCGGGCGCTGGCGACGATCACTCCGCCCGTGCCGACCACGTCCCGGGAGCTCGCTGTCGTCGGCTAGCGTGATCGCGTGCTACGGGTGGGGCTCACCGGCGGGATCGGATCGGGCAAGTCGACGGTGGCGCGGCGGTGGGTGCAGCTCGGAGCGGTTCTGGTGGACTCCGACGTGCTCGCCCGCGAGGTGATCGCCCCCGGCACCGAAGGTCACGCCGCGGTTCTCGTCGCGTTCGGGGACCAGATGCTTGGACCCGACGGCGCACTCGACCGGCCGCGGCTCGCCGAGGTCGTGTTCGATGACCCAGCCGCCCGGGAACATCTCACTGCCATCGTGCATCCGCGGGTGCGAGCCCGCTCCGCCGCATTGATCGCTGCGGCGCCTGCCGATGCGATCGTCGTGCAGGACGTCCCGTTGCTCGTCGAGAAGGGAATGGCTCCCACGTTTCCGCTGGTCGTTGTGGTGTATGCCGATCCGGAGGAGCGGGTGCGGCGGTTGGTGCACCACCGTGGAATGACCGAGGACGACGCGCGGTCCCGGATCGCCGCGCAGGCTGATGATGATGTCCGGCGCGCCGCCGCTGACGTCTGGCTGGACAACAGCGGCGGTCCGGACCGGATCGCCAGGGAGCTCGACGTGCTGTGGCGTGATCGGCTTGTGCCGTTCGAGGAGAACCTTCGGCAGCGGCGGCCGGTGGGCGGCGGACGGCCGCGCCTGGTGGCGCCGCATCCGGAGTGGCCTATGCAGGCGGCCCGGCTCGCTGCTCGCGTGGCGGCCGCGGCGGGGAAGCGCGGACGTGGCGTTGCGCACATCGGATCGACCGCTGTCCTGGGCCTCCCGGCAAAAAACGTGATCGACCTACAGCTCGGCGTCGACTCGATGGCCGAAGCGGACGCGCTGCGCGGTGCCCTCGCCGACGCCGGCTTTCCGGTCCGCCCCGACATCACCAGCGACAACCCCAAGCCTCCCGGCTCCGCTCCTTGGCCAAAGCGTTTCCACGGCTCCGCCGACCCCGGCCGGATCGTCCACCTGCACGTGCGTGAAGTCGGCTCGCCAGGTTGGCGCTATGCCCTGTTGTTCCGTGACTGGTTACGCAACGATGTGGCGGCCCGGGAGGAGTATCTTTCGATCAAGCGGGTTGCCGAGGCTCGCTTCGCGGGAGATCGGGATGTGGCGCGATATGTCGAGGTCAAGGAGCCGTGGTTCGACGTGGTCTTTTCACGCGTTGAGACGTGGGCCGCAACGTCGGGCTGGTGTGCGTCGTTGTCCTGAGTGATGGGGCGGACGGACCGCGTGACGGTGGATTCACCGTTGGCGCTGCGGTAACGAAGCCTAGCTCCCCCGCGATTGAGCGGCAGGTCGGAACCTGGACCGCGCGGTGTGGCGCGGTCCAGTCGAACGGTCCGACAGGATGTCTGCGATCGGGGAGGATGAGAAGGTGAGCTCGCTAGTCGATCATAGCGCCGGTGGTGATCCCTCGTCCGATGTCGGTGTCGAGTCCGATGTCGGTGTCGATCTGGCGTTGACGCCGGAAATCGCCCCGGCCTCCAGCGCTGACGGCGCCGGTAGCCACATTGAGCAGGACGCGCCCGCTCCGTCACCGATGCAGCAGCGGATCGACTTCGGCGCTCATCTGGAGGCCAACTACCAACGCCTCGTCGCGCAGATGTACGCCATCACCCTGGATCCGGCCGAAGCCCACGATGTGGTCCAGGACGCGTACTCGCGGGTCTGGCGCAATTGGACGGAGATCGGCCGGTCGCCTGACGCAACGGCCTGGGTGCGTCGGATCGCGGTGCGCACCACCATTCGCAGCTGGCGACGCACGCTCGCCCGGATCGGTGTGGGCCGGCCCACACCTGCCCTGGCGCAGGGCCTGGACCCACGCACCACCGCTCTGCTCACTGCCCTGCATCGGCTGCCGGTCGCCGAGCGGCGCAGCGTCGTGCTGTTCCACATGGCCGGTCTGTCGCAGGGCGAGATCGCCGCGCTGGAGCGGGTATCACCGAGCACGATTCACACCCGGTTGTCGCGGGCGCGACGCGTGGTCGTGGAGGACACGTCTGATTTCTTGACCGATGTACTGGAGTTGCCAGGAGCGGACCTGCACGAGGATCGTGGATACCGATGAGCCAGCCCACCGGTTCCACCAGCATTTCTGTAGTGAGCACTCTGGTAGAGCGGCTGGCGGAGTACTGCGAGGGAAAGCGATGAGTGACACGTTCGAGCGTATGACCGAGGAGTTCCGCTGGCTGGACGATGCGCTGTCGGTGGGCGTCACGATGCCGGCGGTCGACACGGTCATCCGCCGGGCCGGCACCCTGAACCGGGCCAGCACAGCCGCGGCCGCCGCCGTCCTCACCGTCGGCGCGCTCGGTACTGTCACAGCCTTCGCGCAGGCCTCGGCGTCCAGCGACGACGTGACAGCCGCGGAGGTCTGGGTGCCGCCCGCCCCCGCCACGAGTGAGCGGCCGTCGGTGTTGGCTGCGCCGGCGCCCCCGCCGGTCGTGGAGGCGCCCGCGCCCGTCACGGCCGAGCAGCCCAGGCCACGCCCTCGTCCCCCGCAACGCCCCGCTCCGGTGCGCACCCAGGCCCCGGCACCCGCTTCGGCTCCGGTGTTCATGCAGGCCCCACCGGTATTCGTCTCGCCGCCGATCGTCGAAAGCACTCCGGCTCCCCTTCCTGCCTCCCCGGAGGCGAATCAGCCCGCCACGACCGAACCGGACGCCACCAAGCCCGACCCCAAGCCGGGCGCCACCAAGCTCGACGACACGGCGGACAACACCAATCCGGGTGACAGCAAGCTGGGCAACAGCAATCCGGGCACCAGCAATCCCGGCAACAGCACGCTGGACGGCAAGTCGGACACGACGTCCGATACCACCGGACCGGAAACGAGGCCCAGTCCGAGTAGCCCGGACACGAGGCCCGGCTCGAGCAGTCCGGACAGGATCGATCAGCAACAAGAAGGGCTCCCGCCCGAGACCACACAGTCGACGACGTCGTCCACCGAACCGGTCGGGTCTTCGAGTCCACCGTCGTCCTCAGCGCCGCGGCCGACCACTCCGACGACGACGCCCCAACGGACTCCGACGACGACGCCCCAACGGACTTCGACGAGCCCGGCCGCGTCCTCGAGCGCCGGTCAGCTTCCAGGGATGCAGGCCATGTGCGAGGGCGCCCTCCCGACGACCTGGCTGTTCGCGCCCAAACCCGCCTGCTGAGCCAGGTCCGTGCGGCGACCTCCGTGGAGCTTCCGGCGGCGCGCTGGTCAGCTTCGTCGGCACCAGCTCAGCTCGATCCCGAACGTGGCGAGCCAGGCGTCCAGGTTGTGGCCGTGCGTCGCGAGCCCGTCGACCGCGGCATGGGTGTGGTGCATCGCGGCTTCCGCGCTCCGCGGGTCCAGCAGCTTGCCCGCGACTGCTTCGACGAACTCGTGGACGTCGATCACGGTCGCGTCGCGACCGGTCCGCACCACGATGTCAAGGTAGTGGTCGGTCAGCTGCCAGCGATCGCCGTCACGGGTGATTTCACAGATGTCGAGGTAGAAGTCCTGGTCACGCTCGTGGCCGGGGTTCCACCACCAGTCGGTGATGCACAGGCCGAGGGTGGGGAGCAACCAGGACTCCATCCAGTGCGCGGTCGGTCGATCGATCATGGCCCGACTCATGTACAGCCCGAACGGGGCGACCCGGAATTCCTCGACGACGCGCTCGAAGCCCTTGCTGTCGATGTTGACGCCGGACGCGACGTCGAAGGTGGAGATCTTCGGCGGGTGCACCGAACAGATCCTGTCAGACCGGTGCCGCTCCGCCGACGCTGCGCGCTTTCTGTCGGTGGTGGCTCGTACCCTGGTTCTCGTGGCATTCGCAACTGAGGTACCCGGCAGTGTCGCTGCGCGCTCCGCTGAAGCTCCGCGCAGTGTCGCTGCGCGCTCCGCTGAAGCTCCGCGCAGTGTCGCCGCGCGCTCCGCTGAAGCTCCGCCCGGTGTCGCCCAGCAGGACGTCCCGATCGCCCACTCCGAGTTTCGTCCCGTGGGCGAGATCCCGCGGGTCGGTGGCCATTTCCACGTCGTCAGCGAGTTCCAGCCCGCCGGTGATCAGCCCGCGGCGATTGCCGAGCTGGAGCGGCGGATCACCGCAGGCGAGCAGGACGTGGTGCTCCTCGGCGCCACCGGTACGGGTAAGTCGGCCACCACGGCCTGGCTGATCGAGAAGTTGCAGCGGCCCACGCTGGTGATGGCGCCCAACAAGACCCTGGCGGCGCAGCTGGCCAACGAGCTGCGCGAGATGCTGCCGAACAACGCTGTCGAGTACTTCGTCTCCTACTACGACTACTACCAGCCCGAGGCCTACATCGCGCAGACCGACACCTACATCGAGAAGGATTCCTCGATCAACTCCGACGTCGAGCGGCTGCGCCACTCAGCCACCCACAACCTGCTGTCCCGGCGCGACGTCGTGGTCGTCGCGTCGGTGTCGTGCATCTACGGGCTCGGCACGCCGCAGTCCTACCTCGACCGGTCGGTCAAGCTTGAGGTCGGCGGCTCGGTCGAGCGCGACGCGCTGCTGCGCGCCCTGGTCGACGTGCAGTACACCCGCAACGACATCGCGTTCAACCGCGGCACCTTCCGGGTGCGCGGCGACACCGTCGAGATCATCCCGGCCTATGAGGAGCTCGCGCTGCGCATCGAGTTCTTCGGTGACGAGATCGAGGCGCTCTATTACCTGCATCCGCTCACCGGCGACGTCGTCCGCCAGGTCGACGAGCTGCGCATCTTCCCAGCCACCCACTATGTCGCCGGGCCGGAGCGCATGGATCGGGCCGTTCGCGACATCGAGGCCGAGCTCGAGGGGCGGCTCGCCGAGCTGGAGCGCCAGGGCAAGCTGCTGGAGGCCCAGCGGCTGCGGATGCGCACGCAGTTCGACATCGAGATGATCCGGCAGGTCGGGTTCTGCTCGGGCATCGAGAACTACTCGCGTCACATCGACGGCCGCGGCCCCGGATCGGCACCGGCCACCCTGATCGATTACTTCCCCGAGGATTTCCTGCTGGTCATCGACGAGTCGCACGTCACCGTGCCGCAGATCGGCGGTATGTACGAGGGTGACATGTCGCGCAAGCGCAACCTCGTCGAGTTCGGTTTCCGGCTGCAGTCCGCGGTCGACAACCGGCCGTTGACTTGGGAGGAGTTCAGCGATCGGATCGGGCAGACGGTCTACCTGTCGGCCACACCAGGGCCGTACGAGCTGCAGCGCACCGGCGGCGAGTTCGTCGAGCAGGTCATCCGGCCCACCGGCCTCGTCGACCCGCAGGTCGTCGTCAAGCCCACCAAGGGCCAGATCGACGATCTCGTGCACGAGATCCGTGAGCGGGCCGGGCGCGACGAGCGGGTGCTGGTCACCACGCTCACCAAGAAGATGTCCGAGGACCTCACCGACTACCTGCTCGAACTGGGCATCCGGGTTCGCTACCTCCACTCAGAGGTCGACACCCTGCGTCGGGTCGAGCTGCTGCGCCAGCTGCGCCTGGGCGAGTTCGATGTCCTGGTCGGCATCAACCTGCTTCGCGAGGGTCTCGACCTGCCTGAAGTATCACTGGTGGCGATCCTTGACGCCGACAAGGAGGGCTTCCTCCGATCGAGCACCTCGCTGATCCAGACCATCGGCCGCGCCGCGCGCAACGTGTCCGGTGAGGTGCACATGTACGCCGACAAAATCACCGACTCGATGCGGCACGCCATCGACGAGACCGACCGCCGCCGCGCCAAGCAGGTCGCCTACAACACCGAGCACGGGCTCGACCCGCAGCCGTTGCGCAAGAAGATCGCCGACATCCTCGACCAGGTGTACCGGGAGGCCGAGGACTCCGAGAACGGTGCCGTACCGGTCGGTGGATCCGGGCGCAACCAGTCCCGGGGCAAGCGGGCCGCCGGCGAGCCGGGTCGGGCGAGCTCGGGGGTCGTCGCTGGGCGCGACACATCCGCCATGCCGCGCGCCGAGCTGGCCGACCTGGTCCAGCAGCTCTCCGAACAGATGCTGGGTGCCGCGCGCGATCTGCAGTTCGAGTTGGCGGCCCGGCTGCGCGACGAGATCGCCGACCTCAAGAAGGAGCTGCGGGGGATGGACGCGGCGGGGATTCGCTGACGACGAGGGCAGGGTGGTGGCCGGGTTCGACGGGGTGGTCGGCGTTCAGCTCAGAGGCGCCGTGGATCGCCAGAAGTCAGGCCGTCGCGATATGTTCGGAAAGCCGCAGCGCGAGCGCGGCGAGCGTGCGGACCGGGTTCGCGGCGGAGCTGAAGGGCATGACGGACATGTCGCAGACGTAGAGCCCAGGTTTCCCGTGGACCTGCAGGTTCTCATCCACGACCGACACCGAGAATCCGGGCGCATCGAGGCGCGGCTTCGCCGGCATCCGGAGAGTACCGACGCAGTGATGGACGGTGCCGTAGCCGAACGCCTTGCCGCATGCGCCGTACCAGCATTCGTCGAGCGGTCTGGTCGGCTGGGCGTGGTTGGTGAACTGGGAGAAGATCTGGTTGGTCACGTCGTTGAGCACCGCGAAGATCTCGTCGAAGCTCTTGTGCCATCCGGCCACTGCCGGAAAGCGGTTCGCGGCGAGGTCGTCCATCCAGTTCAGGTTCTTAAAGCGGATCTGCGGGAGGTAGCGGGACGAGAGGGAATCGTCGAACACGATCGCGTTGTCGTCGTCGAGGCAGTTCCCGAAGCTGAACTTGATCTCCATCAGGGACTGGTCGCCCGGGCGGACCGGGACCGCGGGGCTGCTCGGGTCGTTCTCGCGGAGGTGCCAGTACTCGTGGTTGATGTTCATCTCGACGTTGAACGGATAGATGATCGCGCCGTCGGCGCCCCGGTGGCCTCTCGAATAAAGAACGATCTTTGCATGGCTGTCCCGCGGGATGGCGACGCCGGCGATGTGCGTGACGAGGCCGCCCACCCACGCGGTGGTCGGATGGTCGGTGAGGCCCTTCCCGACGAGCCCTCGGATCTCGGCGGACAGCGTATCGAACACCGGCGACCGGCGCAGGATCTTGGGGCTCTCCAGCGCTCCGGCGGATAACACGACGGTATCGGCGGTGAACTGCCTGGTCGCGTTGCCGATCGTGTCCTGCACCTGAAGCTCGTAGCGGCCGTCGTCGCGGCGCACGACGGACTCGAGGTAGTGGTTCAGCAGGAGGCTGGGCCGGCGCGTCGAATCGGCCACCGGATCGCCGGACGCGAGACCGATCTGATTGACGAGGAGCTCGGCGGTGTTGAACACCCCGGTCGACTCCGTCCAGTACTCACCGGCCGGGGCGCCTGCCGCCGTGAGATAGGGCTGGTGCAGTGCGCGCGGGGTCTCCCGGATCTCGAAATGCTGGGCGAGCGGGCTGTTGGCTAGGGCCTGCACCACGGCCTGGGCCTTGTGCCCCATGGTGACCGAGGCGTTGAGCGTCCGCCCCGCCTCGACCAGCCGGCTCGCGATTCCGTCGCGGACGCCCTGCGGGAAGAACTCCAGCTCCCACTGCTGGATCGTGGGGATCAGTCCGGACCAGAAGATGGACCGGCCGCCGAAGTTGAGCTGCGGTTGCTCGTGGATGTAGTGCCGGTCGGTCTCACCGCCGGGTTGGGTGAAGGTCTGCACCGCGTAGAGCTTGGCAACATCGGCGTTCGCGAACCGACCGACGTTGAAGACGTGGGTCGGAAACAGGTACGACCCCGCCTCCAGCACGAGGATGCGGCGGCCGCCGCCCGCGGCGGCGAACCGGTCGGCAAGGTCGTCGGCCAGGATGCCGCCGCCGATCCCCGAGCCGGCGATGATGGCGTCGAAGTGCGGGTTCGGGCCGCCGTACTGGGGGAACAGCCGTGCCTGGGTGCTGCTCTGTTGGGTGATCAGGTTCGGATACGTCGTCGCGGAGAAGGGGGACACCGCCACCTCCCTCCACGTCGACTGCGCCGGAGCCGACATGTACTGACCCACCGGTGATCGTACTGTGCCTGGGGCGGTCGCCGCGCCATTTCGCACCGTTACAGGGGCAAGGGCCGACTGTTCCGGATACCTGCCTCCGCCACCTGATCGCCCGCTGCGAATCGCGACACGCCCGGGGGATAGCGTGTTCGGGAACGCACCGGCGACCGCCAGCGAGGAGATGGAGTGACCGCCCCCAGCTCGTCGACGGCCGCCGCCGGTCCCCTCGGTGTGACACGCGGATGGTTGATGTCGTCGCGTCGCGTCCTCCCGGTCACCCTGCCGCTGCTTGCCCTCGTCGTCACCTGGGTGCTGTCGCGCACCCGCGGATACCACATCGACCTTGAGGTCTATCGGCTCGGCGTGCAGGCCTGGCTGGCCGGCGGCGACATGTACGGCAGCTTGCCCCCGACGATCAGCGGATTAGCGCTGCCGTTCATCTACCCGCCGTTCGCGGCGATGGTGCTCACTCCGCTGGTCCTGCTGCCGTGGACGGCCTCGTGGATCGCGTTGTTCGCGCTGTCGGTGACCAGCCTCGCGGTCACCCTCTACGTGGTGGTGCGCAGCGTGTGGCCGGCCGGCGGGCGGTGCGGTGCGCTGGCCGTGGCGTCGGCTGCCCTGCCCCTGGCGGTGCTGGTCGAGCCGGTGTTCGAGACATTCAAGTTCGGCCAGGTCAACCTCGTGCTGATGGCGCTGGTGGCCGTCGACTGCCTGGTCGAGACGCCGCGGTGGCCGCGCGGCCTGCTGGTGGGCATCGCCGCCGCGATCAAGCTGACGCCGGCCGCCTTCGTCCTGTTTTTCCTGCTCCGACGCGACCTCCGGGCCACTGCTGTCACAGTGGGTACCGCTGTCGCCGCCACCGGGCTCGGGTTCGCCGTCGACGCCGAGGCGTCGCTGCGGTACTGGTTCGACCGACCCGCGTCGGGGGTCAGCGGATCGGTGTTCTACACCAACGAATCCGTGCAGGGCGTGCTCGCGAGAGCCGGGCTCGACGGTCTCGAACTGACCGTCGCGTGGCTCGTTGCCGCCGTCGGGCTGCTGACGATCCTCGTCCCGGTGGTGCGTCGAGCAGCGCCGGCGCTGGCGTTGACAGCCGTCGCCGGGTTCGCGCTGCTGGTCTCGCCTACCTCGTGGTCGCACCACTGGGTGTGGATCGTGCCCGCGGTGCTCGCCACCGGCGCTTGCGCGGTGCGGCTGCGTTCGGCGGGATGGTCCGCTGTCACCGCGGTGCTCGTTACGGCGTTTTTCGTCGCCCCGTTCCAGTTCCTGGAGCGCGGCGGGGAACGCAGCTGGAGTGGTGCCGAACAGGTGATCGGTGCCACCTACGTGATCGTCACCGCGGTGCTGCTGGTGGCGGCCTGGCGACACTACCGCAGGCCGGCATGACCCACGATGAGATCGTGGCGTCGCGCGCAGCGCATCGGGCATCAGCTGGTGATGTCCTTGCGGGCGAACCGCCACCCGGCCAGCGTGCCGAACACCGTCGCGTAGGTGACCGCCGAGAACACCCCTCGGGTCATGTCCCCCCAGTCGATGTCCTGGGCGAGCACGTTGGCCCAGCCGTTGGCGTAGTGCGTGGGAAGGTAGTTGCGCAGCTCCTCCAGCGCGGTGATCTGGTCGAGGATCTGCGACACGATCGACGCCATCACCGCCCCGCCGACGGCCCCGAGCGGGGCGTCGGTGCTCACCGATAGCAGCAGCGCGAGCCCGGCCACCCAGAGCAGGTGCACCGCGATGTACAGCGCGCCGAGCAGCACCCGGACGGTGGCGGCACCGAACGTGAGCGACTCGCCGCGGGGACTCACGAGGTCGCCGGTGCCGTAGGCCAGCCCGCCGACCAGCAGCGACACGACCGGTAGCAGCAGGATCACGGCCACCGACAGGAGGCCCGCGACGATCGCCTTCTGCCGCAGCAGTCGGGCCCGCGGGATCGGCGCGGCGAGCAGGTAGCGCAGGCTCGACCACGACGCCTCCGACGCCACCGTGTCACCGAAGAACAGCGCCACGACCACCACGAGCAGGAAGCCGGCCGAGGCGAACAGTGCGAACACCGTGAAGTTCACGGCGCTGCCCTTCGCGAGGTCGACGAAGTTCAGCGAGCCGGTAGGCGGGCCGTCGTCGGCCAGCTCGAACGCTGCCCAGAGGATCACGGGCAGCAGCGCCACCAGCGCGAACGTTGCCTGGGTGCGGCGGCGCCTGAATTGGCGGACCAGCTCGACGCGCAGCGGCAGTGCGCGGCCCGGCCGGTACCCGACCGTTCCAGTTCTCGATCCGGTAGGCAGATCTCCCTGACCCGTTCTCGATCCTGGGAGCGGATCTTCGGCCGTCATATCGACAGGTCCTCTCCGACGAGCTGCAGGAACGCGTCCTCCAGGCGCCGCCGCGGCCCGGCTGACCGCACCTCGACCCCTGCGGTGACCAGCGCCCGCACCGCCGACGCTCGTGGTGTGCCGTTGAGCTCGGCGTGTACCGCGGTGCCGTCGATCTCGACGGACTGCACCCCAGCCAGCGCGCCCAGCACCCGCGCGGCCCGATCGGGCGCGTCGACGGTGAAGCTGGCCGCTCCGCCGCCGGCGATGATGTCCTCGACCGTGCCGTCGGCCACGACCTTACCGTGGTGCATGACGACGACGTGGGTGCAGGTCTGCTCCACCTCGGCGAGCTGGTGGCTCGACACCAGTACCGTGCGCCCGCCCGCCGCGTACGCCCGCAGCACCTCGCGCATCGCGTGGATCTGCGGCGGGTCGAGCCCGTTGGTCGGCTCGTCGAGCACGAGCAGCTCAGGCAGGCCGAGCATCGCCTGCGCGATCGCGAGCCGCTGGCGCATCCCCTGGCTGTAGTTGCCCACCCGGCGTTCGATCGACGCCCCGAGGCCCGCGATCTCCAGCGCCTCCTCGATGTGCGATTCGGCGGTGGGCCGGCCGGTGGCCGCCCAGTACAGCCGCAGGTTGTCCGCCCCGGACAGGTGCGGCAGGAATCCTGGCCCCTCGACGAACGCCCCGATCCGGGCCAGTACCGGTGCGCCCGGCCCGACCGGCTCGCCGAATGCCCGCATCGTGCCCGCCGTCGGCTGGATCAGGCCCATGAGCATCCGCAGCACCGTGGTCTTGCCGGCACCGTTGGGGCCGAGCAGACCCAGCACCATGCCCTGCTCCACGGTGAACGACACACCCGCGACGGCGGTGAACCCGCCCGTGTAGGTCTTGGCCAGGTCGCGGATCTCCAACGGTGGGGTGCCGCCGTGTGCCAGAGCCGGGACGGGCCTGCGGCGGGGGAGCAACCGGGCCGCGACCTGGCCGAGGAGCGCCACGCCGAGCACCACCCCGATACCGATCACCGGCCCGAGCGGCACGGTGTTCGCCGTGACGGCCTCGCCGGGAACAACCGGCACGGCCAGCGCGGCCCTCCCATCAACCTGCCCGATCTGCCCGATCTGCCAGACCGCGGGTTGCACCGGAGTGAGATATCCCTGGTCGGTGCTGCTGATCGACACGAGAAGCCGGTTGCCGGTCTCGATCGGAGCGACCACTCCGGGGAGCGTCACGGTCAGGCGGGCGGCGGTGCCATCGGCGGGCACCGCCACCCGGACCGGGGCCACGGCGCTGCCGAGCAGCACGCGCAGCCCGTCGGGGGAGACCTCGTAGATCTTGCCGAACAGCACGGCCTCGGCCGCGGCGGGCTGGCCGGGCACCCGCGCGACCGTAATGTCGACCCGCACCGCGCCGGCGACCAGCAGCGGAGCGTCCATCGGCGGGGTGCTGAACCGTGCGGACTGGCCCGGGAGCTCCGCGGTGAAGGCCGTGAGACGCCCGCCCAGGTTGCTCAGCGCCCCACCCAACCCGGGCAGCGAGGTGATCGCGGACGGGTTGCCGCCGGCCGGATGCACCACCACCTGCGGGCCGCCCTCGAGCGCGATCAACTCGGTGGCGACCGGGGCGGTGCCGGGCAGGCCCGGGTAACCCGGCGCCTCGACGGTGCGGCTGGTCGGGGCGTCGCTCTGGGTGCGCAGGCCGCTCTCGACGGTGTAGGCGAACCCGGTGCCGGGATCGGCACCGTCACCGGCGAGGTGGAAGTCGAACCACTCGCCGATCTGCTCCCGCACGGCCGGGCCGGGAGCCGTCCCGTCGTGGCCGCCGTCGAACCAGATGGTCTTGACAACGGCGCCCGCCGCGGCGATCTCGCGGGCGCTCGCGTCGGACTGGTCGAGGCCGAACAGCGTGTCCTGCTCGCCCTGGACGATCAGCGTCGGGGCGGTGATCTGATCGGTGACGCTGCTCGGGGACGAGCGGCGCAACAGGTCGGCGCTGGCCGGGGAGATCCGACCCGTGGTGGCCGCCTCGGTGTAGGTCTGGCACACCTCGGTGGTGAAACGGCCGCAGGTGAGGGGTCCGATCGCGGCATCGACCTCACCGACCCCCGGGCCACCGCCGTCCGGCCCATCCGGGCGCGACAGCCCGGCCGAGAAGAAGGCTCCGGCCCACCCGCGCTTGAACACCCCGTCCGGTGCGAACGCCCCTCGGGCCGGCGTATCGGCTGGCAGTGGCTGCCCCGTCTGGGTGTGGGGGAACGCGGCGTTGGGGAACAGCGCCTGCCCCAGGTCGTTCCAGGTGATCACCGGCGCCACTGCGTCGACCCGCCGGTCGTACCCTGCGAGCAGCAGCGACAGGGCGCCGCCGTAGGAACCACCGGTGACGCCGAGCCGGGGATCGCCGGGCGCATCGAGTTGCACCTCGGGGCGCGTGGCCAGCCAGTCGACGAGCGTGCGCGCATCGGCGACCTCGGCGTCGGGGGAGTTGAGCGCGATCTGCCCGGTGCTCGTGCCGAACCCGCGGGCCGACCAGGCGAGAACGACGAAACCGCGCTCGGCGAGCTCGCGGGCGTCGGCGTCGACCGACGCCAAGCTGGCACCGAACCCGTGCGCGACGAGCACCGCGGGAGCGGGTGTCGTCACCGGCAGGTAGAGCCTGGTGTCCAGGCTGACGCGCACGGTGCCTGCTGAGCCGCCGCCGGCCCCGTCGATGCGCTGTTCCTCGGTGCGCACCTCGCTCGCGGGCCGTCCCGCCGTCGACGCGCCGACCAGCAACGCGCCGACCACGACGATCAGGACGACGAGCAGGGCGGCGCCGATCCGGCCGCGCGTTGTTCGGGGCACCTGATGAACGCTAGGCGAGGACCCCGACAGTTCGGTCGGTCGGACCTCAGCCAGTTCTCAGCGCACGTGGTCGAAGTGCTCGATCTTGGGTGGACCGTCGAAGTACGGGCCGATCATCGCGCGCCACTTGCCGAAGTTCGCCGACTCCCGGAACGCCACACAGTGCGCCTCGATGGTGTCCCACTCGATGAGCAGCACGAATCGGCTCGGCGACTCGATGCTGCGAGTCAGCCGAGCGTTCCGAAAGCCCGGTGTCTGCGCGACGAACGGGACGGCTTCCTGGTAAGCTGCGGCAAAATCGTCCTCGGCCTCCGGGCGGACGGCAATGTCGGCGATCTCCAGTACCATCAGCGGATGGTCGCACATCGATACACCGAGGGGTAGCGAAGCGCCTGAGCCTCGATATCGTGGATTCCGTCACTCCTGCCTCTCTCGATTAGCGGTCCGGGGTCAGGTCGGTCAGACTGGACCGGCACCGTAGGGGAGTATCTCGATGGCGGTGGCATCGTCAGCACGGCATCCGGCCCTGAGGGTCCGGCTGCCCGGTGCCACCGGTCGAACCGGGTCGTTACGACCGGTCGGCGAGAGAGACCTCGGGCCGCAGCGTGCTGCCCGAGAGACCCCGGAGGTCTGATGAACGTTCCCGTGTGGGTATGGGTGGTCACGGTCGGCGGCCTGGCCGCCATCATCCTGGCCGACCTCTTCCTGGTCGATCACCGACCGCACGCCGTGACGATCCGTGAGTCCACCCGGTGGGTGCTGTTCTATGTGGCGCTGGCGGTGCTGTTCGGACTCTGTGTCTGGTACTTTGCCGACGGAGTTCTCGCCGGGGAATTCTTCGCCGGCTACATCACCGAGTATTCCCTGTCGGTGGACAACCTGTTCATTTTCTTGATCATCATGACGGCGTTCGCGGTGCCTGCGGAGAACCAGCACCGGGTGCTGCTGATCGGTATCGTCATCGCGCTGATCCTGCGCGGCATCTTCATCGCGGTGGGCGCTGCGGCGATCTCCGCGTTCAGTTGGGTGTTCTACCTCTTCGCGCTGATTCTCATCATCACCGCGGCGAACCTCGTGCGCCACGGCAGCGGCTACGACGAGGAGTACTCCGAACCTGCCATGCTCCGCGTGGTCCGCCGGGTGGTGCCGGTCACCAACGAGTACCACGGCGACCGGTCGTTCGTGCGCATCAAGGGCCGGTGGATGGTCACCCCGATGCTGATGGTGATCCTGGCCATCGGATTCACGGATCTGCTGTTCGCGCTGGACTCCATCCCGGCGATCTTCGGCCTGACCAAGGAGCCCTACCTCGTCTTCACGGCCAACGCGCTCGCCCTGATGGGTCTGCGACAGCTGTACTTCCTGCTCGGCGGCCTGCTCAGCCGGCTTGTCTACCTGTCCTACGGCCTCGCGATCATCCTCGGCTTCATCGGCGTGAAGCTGGTGCTCGACGCGCTGCACGAGAACTCGCTGCCGTTCGTCAACGGGGGCGAGTCGGTGCCGGTGCCGACCGTGGGGATTGCGTTGTCGCTGAGCGTCATCGTCGGAGTGTTGGCGGTCACCACCATTGCGAGTTTGGTCACATCGCGGTCGGACAAGACGTCGGACAAGACACAGCCCTCTAGCCAGGCTGCCGCGCCCATTGTCCCGCATTGGTCGCATTCGTCCGCCGGCGACTGACCCCAGCGCGACCACCGGGCTCGGTTTCCCGGCTGACGTAACCGGGCCACAACAGCGAGGTAACAGCGGTCACCGATGCTGGATCAGGTGACGTCGGCGCCAATCGGTACGCATTGTCCGTACTGCTCGTTGCAGTGCGGGATCACCCTCACCCCGCAGCCTGACGGCACGGTCGAGCTGATCGGCCGCGAAGACTTTCCGGTCAATCGCGGCGGTCTGTGTCGCAAGGGCGCCACTGCGGGGGAGCTGCTCGCCCACCCCGATCGACTGACGACGCCGCTGGTCCGGGCCTCCCGCGCGGCGCCGCTGCGGCCGACAACCTGGGACGACGCCCTCGACCGAATCACCTCCGCGGTCCGACGGGCGCAGGGCGCGCACGGCCGCGATGCCGTCGGGTGCTTCGGCGGCGGCGGGCTGACCAACGAGAAGGCCTACCAGCTCGGAAAGTTCGCCCGCGTCGCGCTGCGCACCGCGAACATCGACTACAACGGCCGGTTCTGCATGTCCTCGGCCGCGGCGGCGGGCACTCGCGCGTTCGGCATCGATCGGGGCCTGCCGTTCCCGCTCTCCGACGTCGCCGCCGCCGACGTGGTGCTGCTGGTCGGGAGCAACCCCGCCGATACCATGCCGCCGGCGATGCAGTGGTTCGAGGCCGGCCGGGGCCGTGGCGCCGAACACATCGTCATCGACCCGCGGGTGACGTCGACGGCGAAACTCGCCCACCGGCATCTGCAGGCCGTCCCTGGCACCGATCTCGCGTTGGCCAACGGCCTGTTGCACATCGCGATCCGCGACGGCCTCGTCGACAAGGAGTATGTCGCGCGGCGCACGACGGGTTTCGACGTCGTCCGCCGCGCGGTGCGAGCCGACTGGCCGGATCGCACCGAGCGCACCACCGGCATCCCCGTTGCCGACCTCACGGCCACCGTGCACTCCCTCGCCCGGGCCCCCGCCGCCATGATCCTCACCGCCCGCGGCGCCGAGCAGCACGCCGACGGCACCGATACCGTCCAGGCCTGGATCAACCTTGCGCTGGCGCTCGGCCTGCCCGGCCGCGGCCGCGGCTCGGGATGGGCCACCGTCACCGGCCAGGGCAACGGGCAGGGCGGCCGCGAGCACGGGCAGAAGGCCGACCAGCTGCCGGGTTGCCGCAAGCTCGCCGACCCCGCGGCGCGTGCGCATGTCGCGCGGGTCTGGGGGATCGACCCCGACGACCTGCCCGCACCCGGTGTTTCGGCCTACGAGCTGCTCGCCCGGCTCGGCACCGACGCCGGCGTGCGCGTGCTGCTGGTGTCCGCGTCGAACCCGGTGGTGTCCGCGCCGAATGCGGACCACGTCGCCGACCGACTCTCCGCTCTGGACTTCCTGGTCGTCACGGACTTCTTCCTGTCCGAGACCGCCCGCTACGCCGACGTCGTCCTGCCCACCACCCAGTGGGCCGAGGAAGAGGGCACGCTGACCAACCTCGAGGGGCGGGTGCTGCGCCGCCGCCGCGCGGTGGCACCGCCGCCGGGGGTGCGCAGCGAGCTGGAGATCTGGCGAGGGCTGGCCGACCGGCTCGGGTGCGGTCAGTACTTCCCGACCGACCCCCGGGAGGTCTACGACGAGCTCCGCCAGGCCAGCGCAGGCGGCGTCGCCGACTACGCGGGCATCACCTACGACCGCCTCGACGCCGGCGAGGAGCTCTTCTGGCCCTGCCCGGACCAGGCGCACCCAGGCTCGCCGCGGCTGTTCGCCGAGACCTTCCCGACCCCCGACGGCCGGGCGCGGTTCGTCGCCGTCACCCACCGCCAGGTCACCGAACACCCGGACCCCGACTTCCCCTTCCTGCTCACCACCGGCCGCTCCCGGACCCATTACCAGTCCGGCACCCAGACCCGGCGCAGCCCGACGCTGTCCGCCATCGAGGAGCACGCCTACGCCGAGCTGCACCCCGAGCTGGCCCGCGTGGCCGGTGTGGCCGACGGCGGGGAGGTCCGGCTCACCACCCGTCGTGGATCCATGGTGCTGCGCGCCCGTGTGACCGACGGGATCCGCCGCGACACCGTGTTCCTGCCCTTCCACTGGCCGGGGGTCAACGCGCTGACCAGCGCCCGCCTCGACCCGATCTCCCGGATGCCGGAGTTCAAGACCTGCGCGGTTGCCGTGACCGCGGCAAGCCCGGCCGTCCCGATCACCTGTCCTGCCGCCACCGCCGACGCGCGGTCCTGACCCCGTTCCAGCACGAGAGAGGCACCGATGATCAGTAAGCCGAGATTCCTGCAGGGCATCTACCCGTTCGAAGGCCAGGGTACGGACAAGACCAGCCTCCTCCACCCGGACCTGACGTACACGGTGCCCCCGGGCGTCATGACGCAGCCGCTGTACTTCCGCGGCGGCAACGGCACCGATGAGCTGATCACGGTCCTGCTCGTCCGGGACGGGGTGCCGATGCGCTACTTCCCGATCGGTGCGCGGTCGGCCACCCACGTCGCGCTCACCGTTGTGGAAGACCTCGAGGACGGCAGCATTCTCGAGCTGCACGTGGCCGCGCCGGAGGCGTTGACCGGCATCGTCGTGGTCGACCTCGGTCTGGTGGAGGTCTGATGATGAGGGAGGACCTGATCGTCATCGGGAACGGGATGGCGGGCGCCCGCGTGGTCGAGGAGGTCCTCGCCCGCGGCGGGGCACAGCGGTTCCGGATCACGATGTTCGGCGACGAGCCCTACGGCAACTACAACCGGATCATGCTCAGCCACGTCCTCGCCGGGGACGGCGCTGACGAGATCTACCTCAACCCCGTCGAGTGGTACGCGGAGAACGACGTCACCCTGCACGCCGGAGTCCGCGTGGTGCGCATCGACCGGTTCGCCCGCAAGGTCCTCGCCGACGACGGTGCCATCCTGGCCTACGACAAGCTGATCATCGCGACCGGCAGCCGGACGTTCTTCCCGCCGATGGACGGCATGTGGGTGGACGACCGCACGCTCACGCCGGGTGTCTTCGGCTTCCGCACGATGGACGACACCACCGCGATGCTCGACTACGCGGGCGGCCATCACAGCGCCGTCGTGATCGGCGGCGGTCTGCTGGGTCTGGAGGCCGCGTATGGGCTGCAGGCGCACGGGCTCGACGTGCACGTGGTGCAGTCCGGACCGGTGCTGATGAACCAGCAGCTCGACGAGGAGGCCGGGGCCATCCTGCGCAAGGTCGTCGAGGGGCTCGGGATATCGGTGCACACCGGGAAGCGGACCACCGCGGTGCGCAGCAGCGGCACGGTCACCGGCGTCGTCTTCGCCGACGAGAGCGCCATCGACACGGACATGATCGTGGTCACCGCGGGCATCCGGGCCAACGTCGGGCTCGGCGTGGTGTCCGGGCTCACCGTGGAGCGCGCGATCGTCGTCGACGACCAGCTGCGCAGCGTCGACGATCCGGACATCTACGCGGTCGGCGAGTGTGCGCAGCATCGCGGCCAGGTCTACGGGTTGGTCGCGCCGCTGTGGGAGCAGACCACCGTCCTGGCCGACCACATCACCGATGCGGACCCGAAGGCCGCCTACCACGGCTCGCGCAACGCGACGAAGCTCAAGGTCGCCGGGGTCGACCTCGCGACGATGGGGATCAAACGCCCCGAGCGCGAGGACGACGAGTTCGTCCGGTTCTCCGAGCCACGGCGCGGGGTCTACAAGTCGGTCGTCGTGCGCGACGGCAAGCTCGTCGGAGCCACCCTGCTCGGCGACGTCGAGAAGGTCGCGTTCCTCACCCAGAGCTTCGACCGCGGTCTGCCGTTGCCGGAGGAGCGGGTGGAGCTGCTGTTCTCCCTCGCCGGGCCGTCGCAGGCCGAGGGTGCGGCCGAGCTGGACGACGCGGTGCAGGTCTGCAACTGCAACGGTGTCTCCAAGGGTGACCTGGTGGGCTGTGTCCACGGCGGCACCAAGAGCGTCACCGGGGTGATGGCCGCGACCCGGGCCGGGAAGGGTTGCGGTTCCTGCAAGTCGCTGGTGGCCCAGATCGTCGAGTGGGCCGCCGACGGTGCGGTTGAGGTCGATGAGAGCGCGTCCTGGTACGTGCCGTCGATCCCGCTGGAGAAACCGGCGCTGATCGAGGCGATCCACACCCGGGAGCTGCGGTCGGTGTCGGCGGTCTTCGCCGCGCTCGCGCCGGAGGGGGAGGACGCCGGGTCGAAGATGGCGCTGGCGTCGTTGCTCAAGACGCTCTGGGGCCGGGCCTACGTCGACGAGCGTGACGCCCGGTTCATCAACGACCGGGTGCACGGGAACATCCAGCGTGACGGCACGTTCTCGGTGGTGCCCCGGATGTCGGGCGGGGTCACCACGGCCGACGAGCTGCGGCGGATCGCCGACACCGCGGACAAGTTCGACATCCCGATGATCAAGGTGACGGGTGGGCAGCGGATCGACCTGCTCGGCGTCCGCAAGGAGGACCTGCCCGCGGTGTGGGCCGACCTGGACATGCCGTCGGGGTACGCGTACGGCAAGACGATGCGCACGGTGAAGACCTGCGTGGGCACCGACTTCTGCCGTTACGGTCTCGGCGACTCCACCCAGCTCGGCATCGACATGGAGGAGCGCTTCAAGGGCCTGGAGAGCCCGGCGAAGCTGAAGCTCGCCGTCGCCGGGTGCCCGCGCAACTGCTCGGAGGCGATGGTCAAGGACATCGGGTTGGTCGCGGTGGGTGAGGATCGGTGGGAGGTCTATGTCGGGGGTGCGGCGGGCGCGTCGGTGCGCAAGGGCGACGTGCTCGCCGTCGTCGTTGGTCGTACCGAGGCCATGGCGCTGACCGGCAGGTTCATGCAGTACTACCGGGAGAATGCCCGCTGGCTGGAGCGGACCTACGACTTCGTGCCCCGGGTGGGGCTCGATGAGCTCAGGGCGATCCTGGTCGAGGACCGGGACGGCATTGTCGCCGGGCTCGATGAGCGGATGCAGGCTTCGGTCGATGCTTATGCCGATCCATGGTTGGAGGGTCGGGAGCCGGCGACGGCGGGGCAGTTCCACGACTCGTTGCCGTTGCTCCCGCTGCCGCAGGTGCCGGTGCGCGACGGTTCGTCTTCTCCGATCGGGTCGTCGACCGGTTCAGCGCAGGCCATGGGGAACGGAGCGGGGGCGATGGCGTGACGGCCACGGAGGTCACTGCGGTGACCGCGCATCGGCTCGGTCCGGTCGACGTGATCCCGGTCGGGGAGGGGCGGGCGTTCGCCGTGGGCGGTGAGCAGGTGGCGGTGTTTCGGTTGCGGGACGGGAGCCTGCGGGCGATGCAGGCGTCCTGCCCGCATGCGGGTGGACCGCTCGCGGATGGTCAAATCGACGCGGTGAAGGTGGTGTGCCCGCTGCACAATCATGTGTTCGCGTTCGCCGACGGGTCGTGCGCGAGTGGGGATTTCGCGGTCCGGGTGTATTCGGTCCGGGACGACGATGGCGAGATCGTGCTCGGTGACCGGCTGGGCGAATAGCGGATCGGTTGGCCACGGCCACCGTGGGCACGGATGCGCCATCTCGTCATCCCCGGAGGGCTGTCGCACCGTCGCTCGGAGGCAAGCGTGGTCAAGTCATGGGTTCCCCTTCCGTGGTCTTGCAGAGGTTGGAGCGAAGGCAGGTAGCAGCCTGTGAGACGCTTGCGCGGTGGTGTTGTCGCTGGTTATGGCGACGACAATATGAGTGAATGGGTGCTACAGGTTGTACAAAACGTGTGAGTACCCGGAGCTACCCCGGCTGTAGGGAGATCACTACCGTTGAGCTGGTCAGGCGTATTGCAGTGATCAAGCTTCCACGTTGCTACCCTGAGATCAACGAGTAACCAGGTCATGAGAGAGCAGGCCGCATGGACGATCTAGACGATCAGGTACGCGCGATTGGTCGCCGCGTTCAGTATTGGCGACAGCGACGCAACCTCGACCGTAAGCGGTTTGCCGACATGGTGGGCCGTTCAACTTCGTGGCTAGACAAGATCGAAAAGGGGGAACGCAAGCTTCTACGCCTGCCCATGCTTGACCGTGTGGCAGAGGTGCTGGGCGTCGATCCCGCTGCCTTGACGGACGGCTCGATGGCCCGTCGAGCGGCTCGGTGTGTCGATGCTGTTGAGGTGCAAATTATTCGCGAGGCCCTTGGTTGGTACCCGTCGCTTTCAGTGAAAGGTGGTGAACAGGAACCAAAGCTTGATCGAGTGACCAAGCAACTGAAATATGTTGATCAAGCCTGGCTTTCGTCACATTTTACGGTGGTGGTTCGACATCTTCCGAAGTTGCTACGGGAGGCACAAATGCTGACCATCGCTGTTCGGCCTTCCTATCAGGTGGCAGCTTCTCGAACGCTTGTCATGGCGTACCGTCTTGCCTCTTCAGTGCTACTCAAGTTCGAGTCTAACGATGTTGCATGGCTAGCGGCAGACCGCGCCATGCAAACCGCTTTCGCTGTAGACGACACGTTGGCTCTGGCGAGAGCAACGCGCTGTGTGGCTCGTTCATTGACTAGCACAGGCCAGCTAGCAAGCGCCATAAACGTCCTTACCGGTATGGCTGACCGAATGCGCCCAGAACTCGCCACGCGAGCTGATGATCTGTTGTCTCTGTACGGCATGTTGTATCTCGCTGCCTCAATCGCGGCAGCTAGACAGCAAGACGCTGACACGGCACTCATCATGCACGAGCAAGCCCAGGCGGCGGCCGAAAATCTTGGACCCCATTACGAGATACATCAAACGGTCTTCGGACTTACTAATGTGGCGCTGCACAGGGTAGCCGCGCTTGTTCGACTGCATGAACCAGAGCGCGCTTTGGAGTATGCCCACAATATCGACCCGCGCTCTATTTCGGCTCTTCCACCAGAGCGCAAAGTTAACTACCTGCTCGATACCACTACCGCTTATACCGAGACTGGCCATTACGCAGAAGCAGCGCGTGCCTTGGTTGAAGCTGAGCGAGTTGCGCCAGAAGAGATACGTTGCCGTCCCTTGGTGCATGGCTTGCTCCGGACAATGCTGAAGAACACCAGCGGTGACCTAGGGCGCTCTGTTCTTCGGATGGCATTACGGGCGGGCGTAACCGTATGAGCAAGCGTGTTCTGTACCTGTTTATTTGTGGGGCAGGTCCGGCCAGGCGCATAATTGACATGGTGAAGTTGGCTCAAGCTGAAGGCTGGTCGGTCTACTGCATCGCCACCCCGGCGGCAGTCGAACACTTTCTAGACATTCCAGCCCTCGAACGCGCAACCGGTCACCAGGTGCGCACTAAGTACCAAAAACTGGATGATGAGCCACTGCCAAGTGCCAACGACGTCATCGTGGCCCCAGCGACCTACAATACGATCAATAAATGGGCGGCGGGCATATCCGATACATACGCGCTCAACCAACTGGCAGAGCTAACCGGCCTCCGAGTGCGAATCGTGGTCTTGCCTTTCGTCAACCAGGCATTGGCAGCTAACAGGGTCTTCGTGCGAAGCGTGGAAGAACTACGGCAGGCCAGAGTCCGTGTGCTTTTCGGCCCAGGGGAGTTCGAGCCGCACCCACCACGAACAGGTGGACAAGTGCTCGATACCTATCCGTGGGGCCTAGCCCTAAAAGCACTCAACGAATAGAAAATCCGCTGGGGTTAGTCGCCGGAATGAAGTAACTTGTCCGACTGGAGGCATTATTGAGCCTCTGACCTGGAATGATGCTGATTCTCGGTGTACTTGTTACTTCATTCCAGCCCCTATTAACTCGAGCTGTCCACAGGGCGGAAGATGTCACGCGGCGAGTCCGGCTGTGTCCGGTAGCGGCCGGTGCGTTGCGGCCATCTGTGCCCGCTCCGTGCCCGCACCTGGAGCGGGGCGCGCACGGTCGCGGCGCTATCCGCACAGCGTCACTTCTGTGGCTGCATCGGAGTGTGCGCCGGCCCCCGCTGTGACGGTTTGGAATGCCCTCCTTTGCTACGCGACATGCTGGCCTTCGAGACACCGCGCGATCCAAGCCGTTAGGTCGATGAAGAATTGCTCTTCGTCCTCCACTGAGGCCGTGAACTTGTCGACGCGGTTGCGGTCGATCGCCTTGCGCATTCGTTCGTGTCCGGCAAGTAGCAGCGCCGTTCGAGGGAACGCGTTGAAACGTGCCACGAGGCGGTCAATTACGACCTCGGCGAGCGATCGACAGATCTTGACAGCTTCCTGCGCTTCACCTTGATGTGACCGATGGCCAGTATGTGCGATCTCATTGCGCCACACCTGCAGCTCATTTAGCCAGCGCCGGGCGGCCTCACAGTTAACTGGATCCCAATGTCCGTGAAGTTCCGATGAAAGCCATCCCAAGATTTTTTTCGTGGGTTTTTTCCCCTGCTAGCTCGCTGACTGTACGTATTGTAGCAACGGAGTCTAGTCCGCGCTCCCATTGGGTAGCGATCCAGGTAGATACAAGCAGACCTTCGATTGCTATAGCGGCCTGCAACACCGCTAGGTCATGCTGCCCGTCAATATGCAGGTGCCGTTCCGCTCGCCACAGGCGATCACTATAGAGAACGAATTGATCGCCTTTGGATAACCGGGTTGCTGCTCTCTCCAGGAACTCCATCTGGACCGGTTCGCTTACGTCTAAATCATGCAGTGAGGTGACTATCCATGAGCCACCGCTACTGTTGAGGCTCCAGCCCGTCGGTCCTGTCAGGAGCTGGCCGTCTAGATCCGTCTCGATAGAGACCACCAGAGGATAGAGGGCTTGATAAGTGAAGTCGGCAATGGGCGCTCTTGTGACGAGTCGGTAGGCCCTCACCAGTTCCTCTAGCGCCCAGAGCGCCTGGGTAAGAAAATCGGGCACCCCTCCTTCTATGACTGCATAGTTCCTGAGAGATTCCGTAATCCTCGACTATTAGTTCCGCCACTGACCACTTGTCGGGATCTTCATCCTCGCCAGCCAGATCATCAGGCAGCGGGTCCGGGTGCTGCTGCGTTGGGTATCCGAACGTCTCCGCGGCCAAGTCTAGAATGTGGGCAATCGTCTCAAGCTGTTCCATAGGGAACGTCCGCGTAATACTCTGACGAATGCGAATCACGATCAGTCCGTACACCAAGGCGTCCGGGTCCTCCGGTGGCGGAGATTGGCCGGGAATTTCTCGGCAACTTCCCGAACGGTACGTACATCTGTCGCCTGAATGCATGCTGATCAGGTAGGGCAAGGGGTTTGTTCAAGGCAACAAAAAAATGTATGCGGCGCTCGAAACCCGCCGGAGCCCATGGTGGAATGTCAGTTCGTGGATCTACCCAAGCCGCGCCGGATTCGTCGTTCGCCACAGGTCAACGATAGCCACGAGGTCACGGCTGTTCGAGCGCAGCGGCGATCCTCCACAAGGCGGCGTCCTCCTGGCCGGCGATGCTCTTCGCGTAGATCTGAAGCAGCACGGCGACACTGTGACCGCCCATTCGGCAATCTGAGTCGCTGCCACACCCGCGTTGAGCCAGGTCGAACAGGCGGCATGGCGAAGGTGGTACGGCCTGGCCGCGAGCGGCGAAGCCGCCTCCTCGGCAGTAAGCGCAGCTTGCCTCGCCTTTTGCCAGACGCGGCAGTACGTGCTCTCCGAGATTTTACCGCCCCGGACCCCGCGAATGGCCGGCCGGGTGCTGCGGGTGGTCGGGGCGGGCGGTGGCCGCGCGGTCAGATGGGGTGCAGGGCCTGGAGGCGGTCCCAGGTGGTGGCCAGGTCGGTGGACCATGCCCAGCCGGGTGGGATCTTCAGGATGCGGCGGCGGGCGTGGGTGACCAGCCGGGCCGGGGCGGACAGGATGGGAACCGCAGCGTCGTGGTGGCGGCTGTGGCCAGGTCGGCGTCGAGTCCGATGTGGCGCAGCCAGGCGGTCAGTGTGGTGGCCAGGGCGGCTGGTTGGAGCCAGGCGGCGTTGCGGTCGTAGTCGATCGAGGGCAGGTTGCGGGCGCCGCAGGCCGTGAACTGCTTGTTCCGGTCCTCGACGTGGGCCTGGGTGCGGTGGCGGGCGTCGAGGAACTGGGCCTGTCCGCGGGGGGTGTTGGTAGCGAACGCGCCGTACTCCCAGTCTGGGTGCTCACCGAGGCGGGCTGGCTTGCTGATCGGGCGCGGGGTGCGCCGGGTGAAGATCTGCATGTCGGGAGGCCAGGTCGCCAGCCGGTCCCCGCCGGGGCCCCGGCGCAGGACCCCGGTCAGGTCGCTCATCTGCGCGGCGGGGTTGGGCTCGCCGTCGGTGTTCACCGCGGCGCCCCAGTCGCTGTCGCGGAGCTGCTCGATCCCGGCCATGGTTTGGTTGTCGACCGGTCAGCCGATGGTGTACTCCACCCGCCGGCTGGTACTGCCACAAGGCCACCGCCGGCTTCGTCGCCGCCCTCGCCGCCCTCCGCCGAACGTTGTGGCACCACCGAATTACCATCATGTCAGGGCTCATTGTCCGTTGTTCTACAGAAGTTTGGAGCGGCGTCCAGGGTCGGGGCGTCAGGCAGCGCTCGTCGGGGGGCGTCCTCGCGCCAACCTCGTGTTCCCGACCCTGGGGCTGTGACGTCCAGTGAAGTCCGTCCAGCCGAGGCGGGCCAGAGTGTGATCGTCGCAGAACTGACGCATCGACGACGTGCGGTGTGGATGATCTGCCAGACTCGGGCTCCCGCTACTCATCGCGGGAGGCACGGGAGGCACGGGAGGTCGGAGCATGGCGGTCAAGCGTCTGCGGTTGGCGGCACGCCGCAAGGCGACGGGGCATAGCCAGGAGCAGCTGGCCGAACATCTCCGTGTCGAGCGGTCGACCGTGGCCCGGTGGGAAGCCGGAGAGACCGTGCCCCAGCCCTGGTTTCGGCCGAGGATCGCCCGGGCGCTGCGGGTCTCCCTGGACGACCTGGACGAGCTACTGGCCGACGTCGAGAAGGGCCGGCCCGACGGCTCGAGCGTCGAGAGGCCTGATCCAGCCGACGGGCTGCGCACCGTGGATGTGCCGGCCGGGACGGTCGACGATGCCGAGCACGATCCGGTGGTCTCGGCGCCGTGGAGCCATCGGGGTACCGTCACAGCGTCGGTCGCGTTGAGCGGTGGTGGTGGTCCGGTGGAGCGGCGAACGTTCCTGTTCCTGGGCGGGGCGGCCTTGACCGCTCCGGCGCATCAGTGGCTGGTGCGCGAGCCGGGGCCGTTGGTCTCGGCGTCGTCCGGCGGTCGGGTGCCGGCGGTGCTGGTCGACCGGCTGCCGGCCATGATCGCCGAGCTGCGGACGTTGGACGATGCGGCCGGTGGCGGTGCGGTGCTCTCGCTGGCCCGGCACAACGTCGGCTGGGTCTCCGGGCTGCTCGATCAGGCCTCCTATGACGAGCGCACCGGCCGTGCGCTGCATGTCGCGCTGGCCGAGTTCGGCCAGCTTGCCGGTTGGGCAGCTGACGACGCCGGGTGCCAAGGGCTGGCGCAGCGGTACTACCTCGTGGCCCTCCACGCCGCGCACAGCGCAGACGACCGGCCGCTGGGCGCCCACATCCTCCGTTGTATGGCTGTTCAGGCTGCCCGGTATGACCGCCCAGCCGAGGCCGTGACCCTCATCGAGACTGCCCTGGTCGGCGCTCGTGGCCAGGAGACACCGAGCCTGCTGGCAGAGCTCTATCTCCAGCAGGCCTTAGCGCTGGCCACCCTGAATGACGCCCCGGGCTGCATCGCGGCGATCTCGAAGGCCCGCACCGCGGTCGAGCAGATCATCCCGGGCGACGATCCGCCCTGGCTCTACTGGGTGAACCCGGCGATGATCACCGCCGGGCCGGGAGATGCCTGCTGCGACTGGGGCAAGTCGATCGCGCGGCAGTCCTGCTCGAGGACGGCATCGCCCTGTACGATCCGTCCTTCGTCCGTGACCGGCAGACCTTCTCGACCTGCCTGGCCGACGCGCTGGCCCGGCCAGGACCGCAGCGCGACCTCGACGCCGCCGCCAGCCGAGGCATGACCGCGATCCAGATGGCCGAGAGCCTGGACTCTGCCCGCGGTGCCGGGCATATCCAGGACCTCTACGACCAGATGAAGCCGCACGCACAGGTGACCGCCGTAGGCGACTTCCTGGAACGAGCGCGCGGTTTCCTGGCGGCGTAGCGACCTCGACCGAACAGACCTCGGTCGAACACAGCTACGGCGCCGAGCGGAGCATCGCCCAGGCCCCCAGGCGGGGCCAGCAGGTGCGGCTGGTGCCCCTTGATGCATCGGAGTCGGCGGCCTTGCGCTGGCAGGCGTCGCGCTGGACGGGGTCGAGTAAGCCCCTCCACGCGGCCGAGTCGATGTGCGGCAACTCGCAGTCGTCGACGATCTAAAGGCCCCGGTAGGGAACCTGCCGCAGTTCGCGCACTGAGAGTGACAGCTCGTTACTCCCATTACTCCAAGGTGGCAGATCGGTCGCTATTCAAAGATCAACGGTGTGGTCGGGTTGCTGCCGCATCGTTGCTCACTCATTCTGGTAGGTCGCCGTTGACGGGGGACTGATGGAAGCCAGCACGCGAAGTGATGCCGACATCCTGCGTACGACCACCCACCTCATCGACTTCCTGCAGGAGTTGACGTCCGAGTCTGGACGCGAGCGTGTTCGGGACATCACGTCAAACAGCAAGCAGTCCCCCGATCCCGTGCTGTGGCTGGCAGAGCTGCCCGAGGGCGTATCGCTGGGCTCCACCGGGGGAGAGACGTTGCTGGAGATCGAGCCGGTGGCGGCTCGTACCGCGGCACCGCAGCCACCCTCGATCCTCCTCGGGTGGCTGGACCCTGAGGAGGTCGGCTCCCCGACCGGATCCGAACCGGCTCTCGCCCCATCCGGCCCGCTGGACGTGGTGGTCGTCGGATCTGACGGCCAGCGCGTGATCGAGACTCGAGATGTCCGGTCAACGGAAGCCGGCGACGTCTCTAAGGCATACCACCAGTGGCTGCGGACATGGCAGGAGTGGTCCGCTCAGGAGCGGATCCGTGGACGGCACCGACAGTTCTACGAATCCCTCGAGCACGTCATGAAGGTTCTCGAGCAGCAGGACGACGAGTACGAGTTCGTGCTCGCGACCGGATTGGTGACGTGGCGGGCTCCCGGCGGCACCGTGATGCGGCGGCACGTGGTGACGACGCCGGTCCGCACGATGGTCGCCCCGCGGACCGCCCGGATCAGCGTGGTACAGGAAACGGACAGGCCGCTGCGGTTGGAGGACCGCGAGCTGTTCGAGGGCGAGGACGTCTACTGGCCGAAGCGGGGTCAGGAACGGCGCGAGGCCATCCAGCATGGCGAGCCCGACCTGCTCGCGGCCGGGTTCTTCGACTCGCTGCGATCGTGGTTCGCGGTCATCGTCGACGCGGTCATCGATGTGCGCGACGGATGGCAGCGTCCAACCGATGAACCGACAGCTACCGTCCGCCTGACCGCGACTCCCGCTCTGCTGCTTCGTCCCCGCAGCCAGGCAGCGCTCGCCGAGACATATCGGCGCATTGCCGCTGCGCTGCGTGAGCCCGACGCCAAGATTCCGATCGGGTTGGCCAACCTGGTGGCCGATGTCGACCGCACACGGCGTGACAGGTGGCTGGCCGAGCAGGGCGCTGCGGGCGGTGACGTGCTCGGCGAGGATCCGCTGTTTCCGTTGCCGGCGAACGAGGAGCAGAGCCGGATTCTGGAGCGGCTGCGCACCGAGACCGGCGTCGTCGTGCAGGGGCCGCCGGGGACCGGGAAAACCCACACGATCGCGAACCTGATCTGCGCCCTGCTCGCCCGGGGACAGCGCGTGCTCGTCACCAGCGAGAAGGAGCAGGCACTGCGGGTGCTGCGGACCAAGGTGCCCGACGAGCTGCGTGCGCTGTGCGTCCTGCTGGCCGGTACGAGCCGGGGAGGATCGGAGGAGCTGCAGCGCGGGATCGAGGCGCTGTCCGGGCTCGTGGCGACCACCGACGCCGACGCGCTGGAGGATCGGGCGCGTCGGCTGGCGTCAGAACGCGACGCGCGACGGCAGCGCGGAGCCGAGTTGACCGAACAGATCCGCGCCTTGCGCGAGGCCGAGATCTACCGCCACCCGCCGGTCGTGCCGGGCTATGGGAACGACGTGTACCGAGGAACTCTCGTCGAGATCGTGCGGGACGTTGTCGAAGGCGCTAACCGGAACAACTGGATGCCGATGCTGCCGGAGGGAGTACCGGACCGGCCACCACTGGCAGCCGGGGAGTTCGCCGAGCTCCGTGCGCTGCTCCGGGATCACACGCCCGCACTCCAGGCCCGCGCTGGGCAGCGGATTCCAGAGCCCAAAGAGCTACCGACCGTGAGCGAGTACGCAGCTCTGGTAGAGGCCGAGAGCGACGCGCAGGAGGCGACCGGCGCCGCAAGCAGCCCGGCCGCGCGACTCCTGGCCACCTTGAGCGGTGACCGCTTGATGTCCCTGGAGGCTCTCAGTGACCGGGCTCACAATGTGCTGCACGCGATGGACCTGCCAGAAGAGACCGAGTCGTGGTCCAAAACGGACTGGCGGGTCCGGGCGATCGAAGATCTGCTTGCTGCTCGCAACGCCGGACTGTGGCAGGGCTACCTGGAGGATCCACCTTCGCCGTACGGCCCAGTTCCACGGCTTGAGGACGTACGGGAGGACGAGCCACATCCGGCGTTCGAGTCGGTTCTGGAGCGCCGCGTCTTCCTTGAGCTCCGCAGCCGCGGCTACCAGGTGGTTCCGCGGTACCGGGTAGGGGACTACCAGATCGACTTGGTGGTCAGCGGTGGGAATGGCCGGATCGCGGTGGAGTGCGACGGCCACTACTGGCACACCGATCCGGACGATCAGCGTCGGGATCTGGCTCGCCAGCAAAAGCTGCAACGGGCCGGGTGGGAGATGCTGCGGGTGCGCGAGAGCGAGTTCGAACTCGATCGGGGACGTGCGCTCGGGCCCGTCTGGGAACGTCTCGAGCAGCGGGGTATCACGCCCAGTACCGCGACCCCCGGAGCCGATGGATCAACGACATCCTGGCGGCCGATGATGATCGAGGAGGGGTGAGTATGGCAGCGGAAAGCAACCCGGTCACGCTCGACGGGAATACTCTCGAGCGCATCGCCGAACTCATTTGTGGTGACGACACCAGTCCGAGCTACCGCCGTGGCTTTGAGTTACCGAAGTTCTTTCTCGCGGCTGGATGGAGCGGAGTGCCAGACTTCGACGGCTATCGTCGCGACTGGACGCTCACCCAACTGCGGGAGCGGCAGGACGACCCCACTGCGCTCGCGCAGGCGCTGACACGCCTCGCCGACCCGCGGGAGTACCTCGATGACGACGAGGTTCGAGCGCAGGTCGTCATGGAACTCAATCGGCTGCTGGCCGTCGAGGGTTACCAGATTGTCTACGAACGCGGTCGTCCGCAACTCGTCGGCCAGGAACCTGTGTTGCGCCGGCCTGCGCTGAAGGCGCCTCTGGAGCTCACCGCGAGCCTGTCGGAGATCGTCACGGATCCCCGGTTCGCCGAGCAGCTACGACGACGGCTCGACGAAGCTCACACCTGCTGGCACGCCGGAGCGCCGACAGCCGCGATCATCATGCTCGGCAGCACTCTCGAGGGCGTGCTGTACGACGTCGCGAAAGCCCGCTCGCCTGCCGATCGGGAACCGAGGGACGAGCTGGATTCCCTGATCAAGCAGGCGGTGAAGGAGGGGTGGATTCAACGCGACGTCGACGACTATGCGCATACGCTGCGTAAGTTGCGCAACCTGGTCCATCCGCGGAGACAGTTGGTGGACAACTATGACCCCGACACCGACATGGTGCGGATCTCCTGGAACGTGGTTGTCGCCGCGCTCAACGACCTTGCAACCAGCGCCGCGGGGCGGCGGGGACCGAGTCCGGCAGGCAGCATTGATCGAGATGACCCGAATCGGGCTAATGCCAGCGGACCTGGTTGATCACGGCTGCAACTTCGTTATCGCTGACCTTATTCGTCGGCGACACGCCGCCAGGTGTGGTGACACTCCTCCGTGGATTCGAGGTTTGCACATGCGGCTATCGAGTCCACGCTCCTGCACCGTTCGTGCGGCTCACGAACCGCAGGGTGTGCACGGTCTGCGGTCAGACTGGCAGGTGCCGTAACGCTACCTCGACCAGTCGGCCGTTGACGATCTCCCCGGTCATCCAGGTGTGCGTCGGCTGGCGGCGGCGGTCGGTGGGGGAGCCGGGGTTGAGCAACCGCAGGCCGTTCCCGGCTGTTGTGTCCCAGGGAATGTGGCTATGACCGAACACCAGCACGTCGACATCCGGGTAGGCACGCGCGCAGCGTCGCTCGCGCCCGCTCGCCGGGCCGGTCTCGTGCACCACGGCGAGCCGCAGCCCGTCCAGCTCGACGCGGGCCACCTCGGGTAGCCGGGCGCACAGCTGCGGGCCGTCGTTGTTGCCGTACACGCCGACCAGCCGGTGCGCGCGGGCCTCGAGCGCGTCGAGCAGGTCGATCGAGATCCAGTCACCGGCGTGCACGACGACATCGGCCGCGTCGACCGCCACCCACACCGGCGCGGGCAGGTCGCGCGCCCGCACCGGTAGGTGGGTGTCAGAGATGATCAGTAGTCGCACCGTCACACGGCTCTAGTTCACGCCCAGCAGATCCACCACGAAGATCAACGTCTCGCCGGGCTTGATCGCACCGCCGGCGCCGCGGTCGCCGTAGCCCAGGTGTGGTGGGATCACCAGTCGCCGCCGCCCGCCCACTTTCATCCCGGCCACGCCCTGGTCCCAACCGCCGATCACCCGTCCGGCGCCGAGCGGGAACTGGAACGGCTGCTCACGGTTCCAGGATGCGTCGAACTCCTCGCCGGTCGAGTGCGCCACCCCGACGTAGTGCACGGAGACGTTCTGCCCGGCCACGGCCTCAGCGCCGTCGCCGGCCTGGATGTCCTCGATCACGAGGTCGGCCGGGGCCGACCCGTCGATGGGCTCGATCTCGGGTCGCGTCAGGGTCACGCTGTCCTCCTGCTGGGTCGGGGTTCGGATGCTCAGCCTGCCAGAGCCCGACCGGCCGGGTAGACAGGGCAGGTGACGGCCCCTGCTCCGGACCCGAAGCGCTGGCGGGCGCTGTCCGTCACGCTCGTCGCCGGTTTCATGACCCTGCTGGACGTGAGCATCGTGTCGGTGGCGCTCCCATCGATCCAGCGGGGCCTCGCCGCCGATGCGGCCGGCGCGCAGTGGGTGGTCTCCGGTTACGCGCTGGCGTTCGGCCTCGCACTGGTGCCAGCCGGCCGGCTCGGCGACGCCCAGGGCCGGCGGCGAATGTTCCTGCTCGCCCTCGCCGCGTTCGTGGTGTGCAGCGCCCTCGCCGGAGCGGCGCCGAGCATCGAGACGCTGATCGCGGCGCGACTCGCGCAGGGCGTTGCCGCCGGGGCGCTCGCCCCGCAGAGCTCCGCGCTCATCCAGAGCCTGTTCTCCGGCGGCGAGCGGGGACGCGCGTTCGGGCTCTTCGGCGCCACCCTCGGGATCTCCACCGCGGCCGGCCCGGTGACCGGCGGGGTGATCCTGGCGCTGGCAGGCGAGCCCGATGGCTGGCGGTGGATCTTTTTCGTCAACGTGCCGATCGGGGTGGTGGCGCTGATATTGGCCGCTCGCCTGCTGCCCCGTCGGGGGTCCGGCGGAGCCCGCGGTCGCATCGATCTCGTCGGCGTCGGGTTGCTCGGTGGCGGTGTGTTGGCGGTCCTGTTGCCGTTGGTGCAGGCGTCGAGCGGCGGGCTTCGGCAGTGGTGGTTGTTCGTGGTCGGGGTGGGGCTGCTGATCGGGTTCGTCGCCTGGGAACGCCGGGTGGTGCACCGGGACCGTGATCCGCTGCTGGATTTCCGCCTCGTGACCGAGACACCCGGATACGCCGCGGGTGCCGCGCTCGGCACGGCCTACTTCATCGGGCTCAGCGGGATCTGGCTCGTCTTCGCCCTGTTCTTCCAGAACGGTCTGGGCTACACCGCGCTGGAGTCGGGCCTCGCCGTCACGCCGTTCGCGCTGGGGTCAGCCGGGGCAGCGGTGCTGGCCGGGCGACTCGTCGAGCGCTTCGGTCGGTTGCTCACCGTGATCGGGCTGACGGGGGTGGTGCTCGGGCTCGGGTCGACGGCGGTGGTACTGCTGGTCGTCCCGCCGGCGTCCGCGGGTCTCGCTATCGCTGTGCCAATGCTGCTCGCGGGCATCGGCGGCGGGTTCGTCGTCTCCCCGAACGTCACCATGACACTGCGCTGCGTTCCGGTGCGGATGGCGGGATCGGCGGGTGGGGCACTGCAAACCGGCCAACGCATCGGCGCCGCGGTGGGCGCGGCGACGCTGACCGGGTTGTTCCACATGCGGCTGGCGACGACCGGCGGCGACTTCCCGTCAGCGGTCGCCATGGCTCTGGGTGGAGCGGTACTGGCGATGGGGTTCGCGCTGGTGATCGGCGTCGTTGACTGGCGTCGCGGACGCCACCGGCCGGAGGCGCCGGACCAGGATGAGTCGCATCCGCACGTTGCGGACGCCCACGGCCACCATTGAGGATCGGATTCTCGACAGCGGGCTGCGATACGTCGATCTGAAGGATTTTCCCGTATCGGCGGCGGTGAGGGGTGGTTCGCCCCACCGGATCGGCTCATTGCGGGGGAGTGGGCATGCCGAGTGCGTCGTGGAGGAACTGTACCTGGAGCACCAGCAGGTTCTCCGCGACGACCTCTTGCGGCGTCATGTGCGTCACGCCTGACAGCGGTAGCACGCTGTGTGGTCGTCCGGCTGCGAGCAGCGCTGACGATAGCCGCAGCGTGTGCGCGGCCACGACGTTGTCGTCGGCGAGGCCGTGTACCAGCAGCAGCGGGTGGGTCAGTGCGGGTGCGTCGGTGATCAGCGATGAGCGTGCGTAGGCGTCGGGCTGCTCGTCGGGGTGGCCGAGGTAGCGCTCGGTGTAGTGGGTGTCGTAGAGCGCCCAGTCGGTGACGGGCGCCCCGGCGACCGCGGCGTGGAAGACGTCGGGGCGGCGGAGTACCGCGAGCGCGGCTAGGTAGCCGCCGAAGGACCAGCCGCGAATGCCGACCCGGGTGAGATCCAGGTCGGGGTGCCGGGCGGCGACGGCGTGCAGTGCGTCGACCTGGTCGGCCAGCACCGGCGCGGCGAGGTCGCCGGCCACCGCCCGCTCGAACTCCGGTCCGCGGCCAGGGGTTCCGCGGCCGTCGACGATCACCACGGCGAAACCCTGCTCGGCGAACCACTGGCTGGTCAGATGGGCTCCGCGGGCGGCGAGCACCCGCTGGGCGTGTGGCCCGCCGTAGGGGTCCATGAGCACGGGCAGCAGTGTGCCCGGCCGGTGCCACGACGGCAGCAGCACCGCGGTGTGCAGGCCCCGTTCACCCACGGTGACCAGCTGCACCCGCGGTACGAGCCCGGGGGGCTCGGCCAGTGAGGTGATCGTCAGCTCGGAACCGCCGGCGCGACGGACGGTGGTCGCGGTGCCGTCGGAGTCGAGGCTCTGTTGGGTGCGGACCAGCGTTCCGCCGGTCAGCCGACCCGAGTGCACCCCGGGCTCTGGGGTGTGGCAGACGAGACCGTCGGGCCCGGCTGACCACACGCCGACCGTCGTGGGGTCTGCACTCGCGCTGATCAGGACGGTGTCGACGTCGACGTCGAGTACCGCGCGGACCTGCAGGGTCGACGGCGTCACCGGCTCGCCGCCGACCACCAGCCGGCGCGCGCCGTCGAGGTCGGTGACCGTCACCAGGGCGCCGCCGGCGGTGTGTGCCGGGACACCGGGGATGATGTCCACCCAGGCCGGATCCGTCGCCTCGTGGAGCAACGCCGTGGCCCCGGTCGCGATGTCGACCCGCAGGGTGCGCAGCGTGCGCTGGTCGCGGGGTTGTACCACGATCAGCAGGTTATGGCTGTCCCAGACGACGCGCGCCAGGTACTCGTCCCGGCGGGTGTCCCAGCGGATCGGGGTGTGCGTGCCGTCCAGGCCGATGATCTCGAGTGAGACTTGGGCGTTGGGGGTGCCGGCTGCGGGGTAGGCGACGACGGTCGGGGTCCGTTCGGGGTTGGCCGGGTCGGCGATGTGCCAGCGTTGTACGGGATCGTCGTCGACGCGGGCGACGACCAGGGCGTCCCCATCGGGGGACCACCAGTAGCCTCGCATCCGGTCCATCTCCTCAGCCGCGACGAAGTCGGCGAGACCGTAGGTCACGGTGTCGGTCTCCGGCGCGGCGAGCACATCGGTGGCAGGCGGCAGCAGCGTGTGCACGTGCAGCGCACCCCCACTGACATAGGCGATGCGCGACCCCGTCGGATCCGGTCGGGGATCGATCACTGCGCCGGGTGAGTCGAGGCGTCGCGGTGTCAGCCCGGCCGTGAGCTCGGTGACATAGAGCTGCCCGGACAGCGTGAACGCGGCCATCCTCACCTGCCGGTCGGTGGCGTAGCCGACGATCCCGCCGGCTTGCTCGCGGCTGCGCTCGCGGCGGGCGCGTTCCTCGGGCGGTAGGTCCTCGGCGGTCCGGTCCAGCTCGTGCGGATCGGCGACCAGGCGTTCGTCACCGGTCGCGAGATCGAGGGTCCACAGGCAGGTGACCGGGTCGGTGCCGCCGCGGCTGCGCAGGAACACGACACGGTCTCCGTCCGGGGAGATCGTGATGCCCCGCGGGACGCCGAGGGTGAACCGGCGGGTCCGGGCCTGTCGGCGCGGGAAGCTGTCCGTCACATCGAACAGTCTGCCGGGCTCCGGAGATGGGTATCTCGCGGCATTGGCCGGAGCCCGCCGAAGCAGCGCGGTAGCTCCCGAAGGCGGAGTCAATCCACGCAGGGCACGCCGTTGGCGGTGATCGTGGGGCCCGGGGTGCTCGCCGGATCGGTGGGTTGGGTGGAGTCGGTGGGTTGGGGGGGCTGGGCGGATGTGCCGGGTTCGATCGACGGCACCGCAGTCGGGGGGACCCGGCTGCGCTGAACTGCGCTTGTGGGGGGAGCAGACGACCTCCGGGCGGCCGTGTCCGTGCTGCGGGTGTCGTTGACCACCTTGCGAACGAACTGCCGCACCTGCACGGGGTCCACCTCGACCGCGACGCCGTCGACCGGGGTCCGCAGCGCCGGGTCGCCGGTCGGGATGGTCTGGAAGGTGATGTCGCCGCCCGACATCCGGCCTAGCTGCGTGATCAGGCTCGTCAGGTCCCAGCCCTGGTCGAGGACGACGTAGCGGGTCACCGCCCGCACCAGGCGGTCCACCCTGACCGGGTCGGACAGCGTCCCCGATGACAGGGCGGTGTTGGTCAGCCCGGCGAGGAAGGCTTGTTGGCGGGCGATCCGGTCGAGGTCGCCGTTATCGAGGCCGTGGCGTTGGCGAACGAATGCCAGCGCATCCCCGCCACGGACGATCTGACGGCCCGCGGGCAGATCGATCCCCGACAGGGGCTCGCGCACCGCCTCGTTCAGGCAGACCGGCACGCCGCCGAGGGCTTCGGTGACGTCGACGAAGCCGACCAGGTTGATCTCGGCGAAGTGGTCGACGGTCACGCCGGCCAAGTTCTGGACGGTCGTGACGAGGCTGCGCCGGGCGGCCTCGCGGGTGCGCCGCTCCAGCGCGGAGCCGGTGAAGCCCTGTGCCGTCAGCGACTCCTCGGCGGCTGCCAGTCCCCGCTGGTACGCTGAGTTGATCTTGTGTTGGCTGTGGTGGCCGGCGATCTGCACGAAGGAGTCGCGCGGGAACGAGATCGCGACGGCCCGCGCCTCCGGGCCAGCCGGGACATGCAGCAGGATGATCGTGTCCGTGTGGAGCTGGCCCTCGTTCGCACCGGCGCGCAACTCGGTGAGCAGTTCCGGCGGCAACGGGTTGCCCAGTGCGTCGGTGCGACTGTCCAGGCCGACGAGCAGCGCTGTGAAAGGTTCGTCGATGCCCCGAGCGACGGCGCCGTGCAGAACCTCGCTCGTGACGATCCTGTTCGAGACGGTACGGTGAACCGACCAGCCGTACCCCGTCATCACGACGACGGTGATCGACAGCAGGGTGACCGTGGTCCGGAGGAGCCCGCGCAGGATGCGATCGATCCTACCCGCGCCCTCGCTCATCCCGCTCCGGTTCCCTTTCCAGCTGCCCGCGGGCCGACCTCGGGACCGGGCAGTCCTTCCCCCGCGACTCTCCCACGATCCTACGTCTACTGTAGATGAGAAAGGCGATATGCACCTTTCGGCCCACTCACACCCGGCGATCGCCGCAGAAACGGTGACGATTCGCCGCCTCCTGAAAGGAACACATCCATGATTGCCATCGTGGCCGCGGTCCTGTTCGGTCTCGCGTTGATCTTCCAACTTGCCGGGCTCGGGTTCGGCGTCCTCACGGCGGAGGTTCTGATCACCGCCGGGCTGCTGTGTGTCGCGCTGCATCTGGCGGGCATCGGCGCTCGGAGCTACAGCCGCCGCTGACGCCGCCCGGGCGGATGCCGCTTGCCGCGCACGTTCGGTGCTCATCGCGCGTGTTGCGACGTGCGCGGTGAGCACGAACTGTGCGCAGTTGTCGTGCAGGGATGACGACCAGCGCGGCGGCGAGCACGCACTCGGCGACCGGCAGGGATGGTGAGCCGGACGAGGCAGGCGCGGCGTCGGCGGGGGCGCGGCCACCAGCCGGGGAGAGCGGTGGGTGCGGCGATGACGTCGGCGGGGTGCGGAACACTCGGATCCGACCGACCTCATTCCGGTCAAGATCCCGTCGCTCTGCTCACAACAGGCGGCGGGGTGCCTACAGGTGCAGGCGGTGCGGCGGGTCAGGTCACCATCCGCGCTCGCGCCACTCGCCGAGGTGCGGGCGCTCAGCGCCGATCGTGGTGTCGTTCCCGTGGCCGGGGTAAAGCCACGTCTCGTCGGGGAGCTGGTCGAACACCCGCGACTCCAGATCGCTGATCAGCGCTGCGAAGTCCTCGGCCGACCAGGTTTTGCCAGGACCCCCGGGGAACAGCGAGTCGGCGGTGAACAGGTGTGGGCGGTCGGTGCCGCGATAGAGCAGCGCGATCGAGCCCGGGGTGTGCCCGCGCAGGTGGATGACCTCGAGCTGTACCTCGCCGAATCGGATCGTGTGGCCGTGCTCGACGAGCTCGTCCATCGGGATCGGCAGCTCTGGCGCGTCGAGTGGGTGGGCGATCTGGCGGGTCTGGAACATGCCGGCGACGGCGCCGAGCGCCTGCCAATGGTCCTGGTGGCGGTGGGTGGTGACGAGGTGGCGCAGGTCCGGCCTGCTGTCGCGGGCGCCGATGAGATCCGCCAGCCGGTCGGGCTCGTTGGCCGCGTCGATCAGCAGCGCCTCGTTGGTGGCTTGGCACACCAGCAGGTAGGCGTTGTTGTCCATCGGGCCGACGGAGACTTTCGTGATGGTCAACCCGTCGAGATCGCGACGGATGGCGGCACCGCCGGGATCGGTGTGGCCGGTGTACTCGTCGAGGATGTCCACGTCGCTAGCCTAGAGGCAGGACGATTGAGTCACGTTTGGGTCGCAATGCCGTCACCTGATCGCCTGAATCGCGGCCTGCTCGCGGGCGCCGAACCTGGAACTGGATCGCGGAGCTCGGCGCGAGGGAGGTCGCTGACGGCGTGCGTTCCATGATGGAGCCCCAACCCGGTGAACGTCATCGGCTTCTGGGAGCTCGGCTACGGGGTGGAGCCGGCCGGCCCCTCGATCCGCATGTCGTCTTTGCAGAGGCGGCCCGCCGCTACCCGCCCTTCACCAGCGAGCCGTTCGATCTGCCGTCGCGCTCGCCGACTTCTTGTTGGCCGACGGCCGTGCGCTCGGGTGATCGCGACGTGTGCACCCCGCGAGCGGTCGCCGAGCAGATCGTCGCGGCCGTCCTGGATGCGGTCCTCGTCTCGTTCCCCGATCTCGGCCACAGCGTCCTCGACACCCACGTGAGATGGGATAGGTCCATGCCCCGGACGTGATCTTCGGTGGTCCGCCTATGCTGATCCGGTGATATGTCCCAAGTGCCAGGGCCGGCTGCTGACCATCAACCGTCAGGGAATGCACATCGACCAGTGCGAGCATTGCCGGGGCATCTTCCTGGACCACGGCGAACTGGAGCAGATGCTGTCGGCCGAGCAGCACTACTACGGTTCACCGCAGGCCCACCGCGGCCATCCCGACTCGCCACGGGCGTACCGTGGGCATTCGGGCCATTCGGACTCGCCGCGTCCGTACGGGGGGCATTCGGACTCGCCGCGTCCGTATCGCGGGCATTCCGACTCGCCCGGCCCGTACGGCCATGGCGGCCGTCGGCGGGGCAGCTTCCTGGGCGACCTGTTCGGCTGACGCGCCGGAGAAGTGCATCCCCTGATCTGCCCGGCGTGCGGGGAGCGCGCAGACACCCCTGAGGTCGTCGAGCCCGGTCTGCTGGCCTGCGCCCGCTGCGGGCACCAGGAGCCGTTCGCGCGGCTGCCGTTGTACTGTCTGGTCGGACCGAGCGGGACGGGTAAGTCCACCATCTGCCGCCTGCTCGCGCCGCGAGTGCGTGACCGCGTGGTGGTACTTGAGCAGGATCTGCTCTGGCAACCCGGTCTGGACGATCCCACCGACGAGCACCGGCTGTTCCGCTCCACGTGGCTGCGGCTCGCCGCGGCGATCGGGCAGAGCGGACGGCCGGTGTTGCTGTGCGGCACGGTGGTGCCGCCCGAACTGGAGGTCTTGCCCGAGCGCGCGCTCTTCGACCACATCCACTACCTCGCGCTCACCTGCGACGCCGGCGTGCTCGCCGCTCGACTGCGGGCCCGGCCGGCATGGCGGGAGTGGGACGAGCCGCGGATCGCGGAGATGCTGGAGTACGCGGCCTGGCTGGCGGCGAAGGCGACAACCCTGAACCCGCCGGTGGCCCTGCTGGACACGACCGATACCGCGCCCGACGCCGTCGCGCGTCAGGTCGAGGCCTGGCTGAGCGGCGCGGCCGACTGAACGAACGGCACTCTCGTCCACACCAATTGGACGAGAGTGCCCTTCGTTCATCGTCGGAGCCACGATGCGTGGTGTGTTTACAGGCTCGCCGAGCTGTACCACGGCCCATATCGTGCCGATCTCAGCGAGCTTCGGTGCGCAGCATCGTGAAGGCCTCGTCCACCAAGCTGATCAGATCGACGGCCCCGCTCCCAGCGGTCCACGTCGTCACCGCGGTGGTCAGCGCGGCCAGCGCCGCGGCGGCGAGCACCTCGAGCCGGAACGTCGGCGTGTCGAGGCCGGCGCGAGCCGCCAGCGCGTCGGCGAGCAGCACCCGGGTGGCGTGCTGGTTGTCGGCCTGTCGCGCCCGGAGCGCCGGAGTCTCCATGATCAGCCGACTGCGCACGAGCAGCGCCTCGCGGTCCGCGGGCAGGATCGCGGTGAGCCCGGCGACAGTGGCGCGGCGGATCGCGATCAGCGGGTCCTCGGCCGCGGGCCGCGAGCGGATCAGCTCGGCGAGCATCGGGTCGTAGTCGTCGGTGTCGACGACCGACTCCTTGGTGGGGAAATGGCGGAAGAATGTCATGTGCGAGACGTCCGCGGCTGCCGAGATCTGCTCGACGGTGGTCGCGTCGTAGCCCTTGGTGAGGAACAGGCGCAGCGCCTGCTCCTGGATCGAGCGGCGGGTGGCGGCCTTCCTCGCCTCGCGCCGGCCGGCCGGTGCGCTCATCCGGCTGACGCGAGCGGCCGGGTCGGATCGGCGCGGTGCAGGGCTCCGGTGAGCCAGCGGCGCACGGCCGCAGGGTCGGTGCCGCGCCACGCGAGGTGCGCGTCCGGACGCACGAGCAGCGCGCCGCGCGGCGCCCCGGACACCGGGGTGAGCCGCGCCAGCCGGTCGACGCCGAGCCACGCCGAGACGGCGTCCGCGCAGGTCTCGAGCAGCGTTCGGCACGGCTCGAACCGGCCCACCCCCCGGCCACGCGGGGTTCGACGTCCGTGCGACCCTCGTCGCGGAACGGACCGGTCGGCCGGGTCGTCCGCCCGGACCGGTTCTGTCGGTGGCCACGCCTAGCATGGACAGGGTCGGCTCCGTCGCCGATCGTTCCTGCGGAACCCGGAACCAGGAGGCTCCCCACCGTGGCCGACCCCAGCGTCAATGGGCATTCCGCTGACGCTCCACGCACCGTCGATGGGCGTTCCGCTGACGCTCCATGGCTCGTGGTGCGCGGCGCGCGCGAGCACAACCTGCGCGGCGTCGATCTCGATCTGCCGCGGGACAGCCTTGTCGTGTTCACCGGGCTGTCCGGCTCGGGCAAGTCGAGCCTGGCGTTCGACACGATCTTTGCCGAGGGCCAGCGTCGCTACGTCGAGTCCCTGTCGGCGTACGCGCGGCAGTTCCTCGGGCAGATGGACAAGCCCGACGTCGACTTCATCGAAGGTCTCTCCCCGGCCGTCTCGATCGACCAGAAGTCCACCAACCGCAACCCGCGCTCCACGGTCGGCACCATCACCGAGGTCTATGACTACCTGCGGCTGCTCTACGCCCGCGCCGGCGTCCCGCACTGCCCGGTCTGCGGGCACGTCATCGAGAAGCAGACCCCACAGCAGATCGTCGATCAGGTGCTGGCGATGCCCGAGGGCAGCCGGTTCCAGGTGCTCGCCCCGGTGGTGCGCACCCGCAAGGGTGAGTTCATCGACCTGTTCGTCAACCTGCAGACCCAGGGTTATTCCCGGGTGCTCGTCGACGGCACCGTGCACCAGCTCACCGACCCGCCGACGCTGAAGAAGCAGGAGAAGCACGACATCTCCGTCGTGATCGATCGGCTCGCGGTCAAGGAGTCGGCCAAGCAGCGCCTCACCGATTCGGTGGAGACGGCGCTGCGGCTCGCCGACGGCCTGGTGGTGCTCGACTTCGTCGACCTCCCCGACGACGACCCGCACCGCGAGCGGCGTTTCTCCGAGCGGATGGCCTGCCCCAACGGGCACCCGCTGGCCCTGGACGACCTCGAGCCGCGCACGTTCTCCTTCAACTCGCCCTACGGTGCCTGCCCGGAGTGCCACGGCATCGGCACCAAGATGGAGGTCGACCCCGAGCTCGTGATCCCCGACCCGGAGTTGAGCCTGGCCGGGGGAGCAGTCGCGCCGTGGGCGGGCGGGCACTCCGCCGAGTACTTCGGGCGGCTGCTGGAGGGGTTGGCCAACGCGATCGGTTTCCGCACCGACATCCCGTGGCGCAAGCTCCCGGCTGCCGCCCAGAAGGCCGTACTGCACGGCACCGACGATCAGGTGCACATCCGCTACCGCAATCGCTACGGCCGCGAGCGCTCCTACTACGCCAGCTACGAGGGCGTCATCCCGTTCCTCGACCGCAGGCTCGGCCAGACGGAGTCGGAGTCGCAGCGCGAGCGGTACGAGGGCTACATGCGGGAGGTGCCGTGCCCCGCATGCCACGGTGCCCGGCTCAAGCCCGAGGTGCTGGCGGTCACCCTCACGCACCGCGACCAGGGCGACCGATCGATCGCCGAGGTGGCGGCGATGTCGGTGGCGCATTGCTCGGAGTTCCTCGGCGCCATGGTGCTCGACGCGCGCCAGACGATGATCGCGGGTCGCATCCTCAAGGAGGTCCAGGCCCGCCTGGGGTTCCTGCTCGACGTGGGGCTCGACTACCTCTCGCTGGACCGTGCGGCCGGCACGCTCTCCGGCGGCGAGGCGCAGCGCATCCGGCTGGCCACGCAGATCGGATCGGGGCTGGTCGGCGTGCTCTACGTGCTCGACGAGCCGTCCATCGGCCTGCACCAGCGCGACAACCGGCGCCTGATCGAAACGCTCACCCGGCTGCGTGACCTGGGCAACACCCTCATCGTCGTCGAGCACGACGAGGACACCATCCGCGCGTCGGACTGGGCGGTCGACATCGGCCCCGGGGCCGGTGAGCACGGTGGCGAGATCGTCTACAGCGGCCCGGTCGGCGGGCTGGAGTCGCATGACACGTCGCTCACCGGGGCGTACCTTTCCGGTCGGCGGTCCATCCCGGTGCCCGCCGAACGCCGCAAGGTCGATCCGGCGCGGATGCTCACGGTCGTCGGAGCGCGCGAGCACAACCTGCGCGGCATCGATGTCGAGATTCCCCTGGGTTGTCTGGTCTCGGTCACCGGGGTCTCCGGTTCGGGCAAGTCCACGCTGGTCAACGACATCCTCGCCACGGTCCTGGCCAACAAGCTCAACGGCGCCCGGCAGGTGCCCGGTCGCCACACCCGCATCATCGGGCTCGACGGGCTCGACAAGCTGGTTCGCGTCGACCAGTCGCCCATCGGGCGCACGCCGCGGTCCAACCCGGCCACCTACACCGGTGTCTGGGACCACGTCCGCAAGCTGTTCGCGTCCACCACCGAGGCCAAGGTGCGTGGCTACCAGCCGGGGCGGTTCTCGTTCAACGTCAAGGGCGGGCGTTGCGAAGCGTGCTCCGGAGACGGCACGATCAAGATCGAGATGAATTTCCTGCCGGACGTCTACGTCCCGTGCGAGGTGTGCAAGGGTGCTCGGTACAACCGGGAGACCCTTGAGGTGCACTACAAGGGCAAGACGGTCGCTGACGTGCTCGACATGCCCATCGAGGAGGGTGCGGAGTTCTTCGGCCCGATCAACTCGATCAGCCGCTACCTGCGCACCCTGGTCGACGTCGGCCTCGGCTACGTCCGGCTCGGGCAGTCGGCGCCCACGCTGTCGGGCGGCGAGGCTCAGCGCGTCAAGCTGGCCAGCGAGCTACAGAAGCGCTCCAACGGACGCACGGTCTACATCCTTGACGAACCCACCACGGGCTTGCACTTCGAGGATATCCGCAAGCTGCTGCTGGTGATCAACGGTCTGGTCGACAAGGGCAACTCGGTGATCGTCATCGAACACAACCTCGACGTGATCAAGACTTCCGACTGGGTCATCGACATGGGCCCCGAGGGCGGCTCGGGTGGTGGCCTGGTCGTCGCGCGGGGAACGCCCGAGCAGCTTGCCGCCCATGCCACCAGCTACACCGGCGCGTTCCTCCAGCGCCTGGTGACGCCGGAAGAGGCGCCCGCCCGCAAGCCGGTGCGCCGGCGCAGGGCCGCTGCGGCAAGCTGAGCTCGGGCGGTATTCATCCGGCCATCTCGCGGCGCGGGCCGGATCAGTGCGCATCCCACAAGTGAACCTGGCCTGATCGACGCGGCAGGCACTCACCCTATCGGATGGTCATCTACGTAGTCGATGACAGTGCATCCGTAAGTACTTGCGACGTCGTAGGTAGTGGTGAGTGGATCTAAGTGGTGACACCTGATGATCATAGGATGAGGATTATTCAAACGCCATGATTGCCGATCGTGTCGCTACGCGTCTCAGCCGTCCGTAGTCTGTGTGGCCAGTACCATAGGGGGATCAAAAATGCCCGATACTGTGAGCACCGCCGAGCTCCAGGATCTGCACGTCCAGTCGCTGCCCGCGCGGACCGTCATGACCATGATGGCGATTCCGACCACGACCGATGTGGGTGGTCTCAGCGGCGGCCTCCACGACTTCACCGGCCGGCAGTCAATTTCTCTCGACAGCAGCTCAACCGACAGCAGCTCAACCGACAGCAGCTCAACCGACAGCAGCTCAACCGGCGGCAGCTCAACCGGCGGCTCTGATGGCCAAGCCGGCAAGTCCGGCAAGTCCGGCTGAATCGGATGCCGGTCGTCTCATGACGTTCGGTGACGTTCCTGAGTCCGGTTGATCCGGGCAGGGGCGCCGCAGTCGACCGGCCGCGATCCGTAGTGGACAAGCGCGGCGTTGTGCAACTGCTGTTTCCTGATCAGTTCGGCCCGGTTCGTCACGAGGGGGACGAGCCGTGTCGCGACGGTCAGGAACGGCGCCGGCACAGGCCGCCGCGCAGTCGGGGCCGTCCGCCTGGGCGGACGGCCCCGACCGTGGCGTGGCTGCCATCGAGTCCGTGGGTACCTCGTGTACTCTGCGGAATGCGACCACCCTGGCGCGCGTTGAACTGGCGTCAGGGCGTAAAAGTGGAGTCCCGCTCCCACCCGCCGCCACTGGGCGTACGGGTTCGGTCCGCTGGCGAGCTGTCGGCTTGTCATGCGCGATCGACAGGGTCTCCGTTTCCGTCGTACCACGACGTCGATAACAAGGAGACCTCATCAGCACAGAGACGCGCATCAACGACCGCATCCGCGTTCCGGAGGTCCGACTCGTCGGCCCGAACGGCGAGCAGGTCGGCATCGTGCGTATTGAGGATGCCCTGCGGCTGGCGCAGGAGGCTGAGCTCGACCTCGTCGAGGTTGCCGCCCAGGCCCGCCCGCCGGTCTGCAAGCTCATGGACTACGGCAAGTTCAAGTACGAGAGCGCGCAGAAGGCCCGGGAATCCCGCCGCAACCAGCAGCTCACCACCATCAAGGAGCAGAAGCTCCGGCCGAAGATCGACACTCATGACTACGAGACCAAGCGCGGCCACGTCCGGCGCTTCCTCGAGAGTGGCAACAAGGTCAAGGTCACGATCATGTTTCGGGGTCGTGAGCAGTCCCGTCCGGAGCTGGGTTTCCGGTTGTTGCAGCGCTTGGCCGAGGACGTGAGCGACCTGGGTATCGTCGAGGCGACGCCCAAGCAGGACGGCCGCAACATGACGATGGTGATCGCTCCGAGCAAGAAGCCGGCCAAGCCCCGGCCCGTGACCACCGAACCGCCGCAGGCCGAGAGCACGGTATAGAACCCGAGAGCACGGTAGAGAACGTAGCTCTGGAACGACCACTGCACGACAAGCACGACGTCCTCCACGGAAGGCGTCACCGGTGAGTAGGAACTGTCATGCCCAAGAACAAGACGCACAGTGGAATTGCCAAGCGGGTCAAGGTGACCGGCAGCGGCAAGCTGATGCGCCAGCAGGCTGGCCTGAGGCACCGCCTCGAGGTCAAGTCGAGCAAGGAGACCCGTGACCTGTCCGGCTACGTCCCCGTGAACAAGGCGGATGTCAAGCGTGTCAGGAAGATGCTCGGCCGGTAGCTGCTCGAGCCCTCCCTTTCCCGCTGACCCGAAGACAGACAGGACACTCTCATGGCACGCGTGAAGCGCGCGGTGAACGCACACAAGAAACGTCGCACCACCCTCGAGCTGGCGAGCGGCTACCGCGGCCAGCGGTCGCGGCTGTACCGCAAGGCGAAGGAGCAGATGCTCCACTCGCTGAACTACGCCTACCGCGATCGCCGCGCCAAGAAGGGCGACTTCCGGCAGCTCTGGATCACCCGGATCAACGCCGCGGACCGCGCGAACGGCATGACCTACAACCGTTTCATCCAGGGTCTGAAGGTCGCCGGCGTCGAGGTGGACCGCAAGATCCTCTCCGAGCTCGCGATCAGCGAACCGGCGGCTTTCGCAGCACTCGTCGAGGTCGCTCGGGCGCACGTCCCCGCGCAGGGGAGCTCGCCCGCGCAGGAGAACTCGGCGGGGACGGCGGCCTGAGCCGCGCACTGACCGGCGAACCGCCCGGCACCGAACGGACACCGCGCGTTGTCGCAGCACGCAAGTTGCTGCGCCGCGCGGGACGTGATCGGGTCGGGCGGTTCCTCGTGGAGGGGGCGCAGGCGGTTCGCGAAGCCCTCGGCTGGGACGGGCCGGTGCACGAGCTGTTCGTCACGGCTGCTGCGGCCCAGCGTCACCCTGATCTCGTGCATGCGGCCACCGCGGCGCGAGTGCGCGTCAGACTGATCACCGACCGGGCCGCCGAGAGCCTCTCCGAGACCGTCACCCCGCAGGGGCTGGTGGCGGTCTGCTCGCTGGTCGACGTGCCGGTGGCCACAGCTCTCGCCGGCCGGCCGGCTCTCGTCGCGGTGCTGGTCGGAGTGGCTGACCCGGGCAACGCGGGCACCGTTATCCGGGTGGCTGACGCCGCCGGCGCCGGTGCTGTGCTGCTCGTCGGCGAGACCGTCGACCCGCACAACGGCAAGGCGGTACGGGCGTCCACCGGCAGTGTCTTCCATCTGCCGTTGGCCCGCGAGCGCGATCCGGCGGCCGCGCTCGACGCATGCCGTGATGCCGGACTGACCTTGCTGGTCGCCGATGGGCGCGGCGAGCTCGGCCTGCACGACCCGGCTGTCGACGCCCTGCTGGCCGGGCCGGTGGCGTGGGTGTTCGGCGGCGAGGCGCACGGTGTCCCGGCCGCGGTGGCCGAGCGCGTCGATCACCGCGTGCGGGTGCCGATCCACGGGCGGGCGGAGAGTCTCAACCTGGCCACGGCTGCTGCGGTCTGCCTGTACGCGAGTGTCGCAGCCCGCCGGCTGAGGGACTGACGCGATCCGCGCACTGATCGTGCTCCGCACCCGCTCCGAGGCCGTGCGGACGGCATGTCGTGCGCGGATGACCCAGGTCGGGCTCCTCCGGGCCGTTGTCGCCCACCAACTAGGATTCACCCCGTCCCCGAGTGCGGAAAGGTCACCTTGTCTCATGCCCGACAGGACCGAAGGCAGCGTCGCTGTCGTGTCAGTACTCGACTCTGACGCGCTGGCCGGTGCTGTCGTTGCCGCGCGCCAGGCGTTCGCCGTGGCCGCTGACCTCGCCGCGCTGGCCGCCGCCAAGCCTGCGCACCTGGGCGACCGAGCCCCGCTGATGCTCGCCCGCCGCGAGCTCGGCTCGCTGCCCGGCACCGAGCGGGCCGACGCGGGCAAGCGGGTCAACGCCGCTCGCCTGGAGGCGCAAGACGCGTTCGACGCGCGTCGTGACGAGCTCCTCGCCGAGCGTGACGCCCGGGTGCTGGCCGAGGAGGCCGTCGACGTCACCCTGCCGTGGGAACGCACCCCGCGCGGCGCGCGGCACCCGCTCACCCAGATCTCCGAGCGGATCGCCGACGTGTTCGTCGCGATGGGGTACGAGGTGGCGGAGGGCCCAGAGGTCGAGTCGTCGTGGCTCAACTTCGACGCGCTCAACTTCGGCAAGGATCATCCGGCGCGCTCCATGCAGGACACGTTCTACCTGGGCTCTGACGCTGTCGACGCTGCGGACACGGCCACCGTGTTGCGCACCCACACGTCTCCGGTGCAGATCCGGGCGCTGCTGGAGCGGGACCTGCCGGTCTACGTGGTCTGCCCGGGCCGCACCTTCCGCACCGACGCCCTGGACGCCACCCACACCCCGGTGTTCCACCAGGTCGAGGGCCTCGCCGTGGACAGGGGCCTGACGATGGCCCACCTCAAGGGCACCCTCGACGCGTTCGCCCGGGCCATGTTCGGTGCTGGGTCTCGCACCCGGATGCGTTCGCACTTCTTCCCCTTCACCGAGCCGTCCGCCGAGGTGGACGTGTGGTTCCCGGAGAAGAAGGGCGGCCCCGGCTGGGTGGAGTGGGGGGGCTGCGGGATGGTCAATCCCCACGTCCTGCGGGCCTGCGGTGTCGACGCCGAGGTGTACCCGGGCTTCGCCTTCGGCATGGGCCTGGAGCGCACCCTGCAGTTCCGCAACGGCCTGCCCGACATGCGCGACATGGTCGAGGGCGACGTCCGGTTCAGCCGGGCTTTCGGCATCTGAGACCGCCACCAAACCTGGAGTAGCTGTGCGCCTTTCCCTGTCGTGGCTCGTCGAGCACGTCGACATTCCGTCAGATGTCGATCAGGTGGCCGAGGCCTTCGTCCGGGTCGGCCTGGAGGTCGAGGAGATCCACCGTGCCCCGGAGCTGACCGGTCCACTGGTCGTCGGTCGGGTGGCGGAGATCGAGGAGCTCACCGGGCTGAAGAAGCCGATCCGGTACTGCCAGGTCGACGTGGGCGCTACCGGGGAGACGCGCGGCATCATCTGCGGCGCGGGCAACTTCGCCGTCGGCGATCTCGTGGTGGTGGCGCTGCCCGGCGCGGTCCTGCCCGGCGGGTTCGCGATCTCCGCGCGCAAGACCTACGGCCACATCTCCGACGGCATGATCGCCTCGGCCAAGGAGCTGGGCATCGGCGCCGACCACGCCGGCATCCTCGTGCTGCCGCCCGGCACGGCCCTGCCCGGAGACGACGCGACGGCGCTGCTCGGGCTCGACGACGCGGTGATCGAGCTGGCCATCACCCCGGACCGCGGCTACTGCTTCGCCGTCCGCGGGCTGGCCCGGGAGCTGGCCAGCGCGTTCGACACACCTTTCGTCGATCCGGTCGGCCGGGTCGAGGTGCTGCCCGCCGACGGCGACGGGTGGCCGGTCGCGCTCGTCGATGCCGCGTGCCTCCGGTTCGTCGCCCGGCGGGTGGACGGTGTCGACCCGGCCGCGTCGAGCCCGTGGTGGATGCAGCGGCGGCTGCTGGGCGCCGGGATGCGGCCGATCTCGCTGGTCGTCGACGTCACCAACTACGTCATGCTCGAGCTCGGCCAGCCGCTGCACGCCTACGACGTCGCCAAGCTGACCGGCGACATCGTCGTGCGCCGCGCCTTGGCAGGCGAGACGCTGACCACGCTCGATGACGTCGAGCGCCGACTCGACCCCGACGACCTGCTGATCACCGACGGCTCCGGCCCGATCGGGCTGGCGGGGGTGATGGGTGGGGCATCCACCGAGATCGGCACCGGCAGTGTCGATGCGCGCTCCGCTGGCGCCTCGCGCGAGTCGATCGATGTCCTCATCGAGGCCGCGCACTTCGACCCGGCGGTGATCTCCCGAGCCGCTCGCCGGCACAAACTGGCCAGTGAGGCGTCCCGGCGTTTCGAGCGGGTGGTCGACCCCCAGCTCCCGCCGGTCGCGGCCGAGCGGGCGGCGGCATTGCTGGTGGAGCACGGCGGCGGTCGGATCGCCCCCGGACGCACCGACGCCGGTGCGGTGCCTGCGGCCGTTCCGGTGCGGATGCCGCTGGACCTGCCCGATCGGATCGCCGGCGTCAGGTACCCGACCGGCGCGACGGTTCGCCGGCTCGGCCAGGTCGGGTGCGCCGTGGAGCCGGCGGCCGACCCGGCCGGTCGGCCGGTCGTGGTCGCTACCCCGCCGTCGTGGCGCCCCGATCTGGTCCAGCCCGTCGACCTCGTCGAGGAGGTGCTGCGGCTCGAGGGCCTCGACGTCATCCCGTCGGTGCTGCCCGCCGCGCCTCCCGGGCGCGGGCTCACCGCGGCCCAGCTGCGGCGCCGCGCGGTGTCACGCGCGCTCGCCGAGGCCGGATACGTCGAGGTGCTGCCGTTCCCGTTCGTCGGGCCGGCCGTGTGGGATGCGTTCGGCCTGACCGCCGACGACGGGCGCCGCCGCACCGTGCACGTGGCCAACCCGCTCGACGCCGAACGCCCCGAGCTCTCGACCACGCTGCTGCCCGGCCTGCTCGACGCGCTGGTGCGCAACCGCTCGCGCGGCGCCGTCGACGTCGCGATCTACCACATCGGGCAGGTCGTGCTGCCGCACGCGAACCCGGTGCCGATGCCGGACCCGGGCGTCGATCGGCGGCCGTCGGACGCCGAGTTCGCCCAGATCCGGGCCGCGCTGCCGGCGCAGCCGGTGCACGTCGGAGTCGTCCTGACCGGCGACCGCGAGGCCACCGGCTGGTGGGGTGCCGGCCGGCCGGCCGGCTGGGCCGACGCCGTGCAGGCAGCCCGAGTGACGGCGGCAGCGGCCGGGGTCGAGCTGCGGGTCACGGCGGCGGCACTCGCGCCGTGGCACCCCGGCCGGTGCGCGGCGCTGCGGGTCGGCGACTGGGTCATCGGGCACGCGGGGGAGCTGCACCCGAAGGTCGTCGAGGCGTTGGGCCTGCCGCCGCGCACCTGCGCGATGGAGCTCGACCTCGACGCGCTCCCACTGCGGGACCTGCGTCCGGCCCCCCGGGTGTCGCCGTACCCGCCGCTCTCGGTGGATGTGGCGCTCATCACGGCGGCGGACGTGCCCGTGGCCGAGGTGGCCGACGCACTCACCGACGGCGGCGGCGAGCTGCTGGAGGACGTGCGCCTCTTCGACGTCTACGCGGGGGAGCAGGTGGGCGCGGGGAACCGGTCGCTGGCCTTCCACCTCCGGTTCCGGGCGTTGGACCGCACGTTGACCAGCGAGGAAGCCAACACCGCCCGCGACGCTGCGGTCGCCGTGGCCACCGAGCGCTTCTCCGCGGCCCTGCGGAGCTGATGCCTCAGGCTGCCTGCGGAGCTGATGCCTCAGGCCGGCAGCCGGGCCAGCGCCGCCGTCGCCGCCGTCCGCCAGGCATCATCGGGTGGTTCGTCGCCGAGCACGGTGATCGTCACCAGGTAGCGGGTGCCGGCCAGCTGCAGCGTGGTGCCCGCCCCGATGTCGACGAGGGCGGCCGCCTCACCGATCCCGTCGAGCTCACGGCGCCCGCCCGCCGTCTGGGTCCGGATGAAGTCGGCGGGTGTCCCTTTCTGGGGGGTGTAGACGTTGATCGCCACGACCGGGGCTGGTGATCTCGTGGCAGCGTCGACGTAGCAGGCCGAGCCCGAGGACCCGTCGCCGCGGTCCACAGTGGTTTGCGTTGGGACCAGAACCGGCTCGCCGACGAGTTCGCCCAGCTGGCCGGCGTCGAGCAGGCACTCGTCGGCGATGACGTCGCCGTTCAAGGCGCTGCGTGGCCCGGAGACGACGGGCGGATCGGGCGAGCTGGCCGGCGTGGTCGTTGCGGGCACGGGCACGGGGATGCCGACGCCGGTGACGACCTGGGTGCAGCCGGCCGCCAGACTGATCGTCAGGGCGAGCAAGCCGCTGAGACCGGCCACCGTCACGCGTTGCACAGCAGGGACGGTAGCCCGGCCTGCTCATCCAGGAGGCTGGTTCGAAAAAGATCCCTCCGCTCCGCCGCCGCAGCATCGGCGTATCTCGCCGCGGGAGCGGGCCGTCGGTATTCCCATCGAGACGGTCGCATCCATGTGGACCGGAATGCTGATCCATAACGGGTGCAGAACGCGCGCTCGCAGGGCTGGACGATCGTCTACGACCGAAACCGCACCCGACGGCGGTGTTGCGGGCGCTGCCCGGGCGCTGTCTCAGCAGCGGCTCGGTGAGACGCGATGATCGCGGTGCAGTCCGGGCACGGTGCACCGGCCTCAGCGATCATCGGTGCCGCAACGAACACCACACCGCACAGCGCCGGGTACTCGCCGCGGCGGGCGGCGCAGGTGTCTTCATCGGTCACCTCGTGCTCGAGCCGGTCACCGAACTGGGCGGTGATCGGTGTCGTGTATCGCGGCTCAGCACCCACCCGGTCTCCCCCATCGCGACTCCTCCGTCACGACGCTCACAGTCGGGTTGGTCGAGGGCGAGCTCGGCTGGGTCGGGGTCCGTCCGAGGCGGGCGCCGGCTCGGGTGCCAGGGACGGTGTTGCACGGCGGGGTCGGTCCGGAGTGCGGTCCCTGGCGGGTGGGTGGGTCATCGCGGTGGGGTCTTGGGGGTTCAGCTGTGGGATGTGGGTGCCGATGAGCCAGAGGTTGCAGGGTGAGACCGGGGAGGCGCCTGAGGATGAGCGGCAGGTGCGGCAGTGCCCGCTGGTGTTGGCGGTGTGTTCGGTGAGCAGCTGCTGTGCGATGCCGGGTGTGCCGTGGTGGGCCAGGAGCTGGGCGGCTGCGTGGATCGGGTCGCGCTTG